>Ga0307414_10000017_pt1 | contig 247306 bp, 206 predicted proteins | sample DK1Ometagenome_FD_203804 | JGI IMG/M metagenome (GOLD analysis project Ga0307414, IMG submission 203804) | Maize rhizosphere microbial communities from greenhouse at UC Davis, California, United States - DK15-O-3 | ecosystem: Host-associated > Plants > Roots > Rhizosphere > Soil | place: USA... | reverse complement strand
CTGAAGTAAAAGGGGACCAGTTTGGGGCTTTTGCAGGAAATCCAGTGATCTGATAGCTAGCGATCGCAATTCCTGTAGTTTTATTCCGAAGAATCCTGTTACCATACACTTCCACATCTTTTGCCGCCAGTAGCACAATACCGCAACCGGGTGGGATCAGGGTGACGGTATTTCCATTCGGACCTTCTCCCGTGGCTGTAGCGAAATTTTTATGGTTGTTTTCGATCACATCATTGTCATAGATCTTGGTCCCTTTTCCATCTGCTTTGGGCAATCCGGGCAAATTGAATACTAAAATTCCTCCGGCATTATCGCGGGCTACATTTTTAAATACCTCAGCATTGTCACAATTTTCAATTTCTATACCCGCCACATTTCCAAATGCAAGGGAATTTTTGACGACGATATTTTCAGATTGGCCTACATAAATCCCCGCATCCCGTGAATGTGACGCAATACACTCATCAATTAGCACGTTTTTGCATTGCACCGGATAAATAGCATACGTGCCGTTTTTAGATTTGTCACCGTTGGTCCAGGTGACGTTGATCCGACGAAATGTAATTCCATCTGAATGCTGTGCTTTAATGCCGTCTCCTGGCGCATCTTCGATCGAAAGGTCTTCAATGAGAATGCTATTTCCCACGATCTTTACTCCCTCGCCGCCTGTGTTGAGGTTCTTAAAGGAAAGTACCGTTTGATCCATTCCAGCTCCTTTAATGGTGACTTTGGACTTATTGTCAAGGATTAACTGAGTATTTAATTCATAGAATCCAGCCGGGATTTCAATGGTGGTTCCGTCTTCAGCAAGAATAAAATCTTCCACTACTTTGTCTACTTCCGACGGGGAAGCACGTGGAAGTTTAGAACTGTCGAAAGTTTGTTCATTTGATGAGCTGCTACAGCTGACTCCTATCCACAAAATCGATAAAAGTGCTATACCTAATAAAAGTTTCATGTTAGATTGGGTTTTTTATTGACAATAGAAAACTAAGCAGATCAAAAACAAATCACCTTGACTAATGTCAAATAATCATATTCTGGCTCTTATCCTGCTCAATGTCTCTATAGTCATGTCCAAAAAAGAAGCAATCTGTCCTACAGATGCTTTTTGAATGACTTTGGGCCTATTTTCCATTAGTTCTAAATAGCGATCCTTCGCTGATTTGAACTTCGAGAATAGCTGGTGCTCTTCGAGAACAATATAATATTGCTCCAGAATCTTTCGGTAAGCGCTTTCAATCGCAGGAATCTCTGAAAAACATTTTTGCAGGGAATCATAAGATATTTTTAACACCCTACTTCTTTCCATCGTTTCGATGTTTTCATAGGATGGCTGCCGGGTGATAAAAGAATGCATGGCAGCAGTGAACTCATTTTCTAGGGTAAAAGAAACGGTAATATCCCTATTCTCTCTGTAATAATAGCTTCTGGCAGATCCTTCAATAAAAAAATATAAGTGATTACTGACTTGGCCTTCTTTCTCGAGTAAATGTCCTTTTTCAACAATTGTTTCTTCCCAGTGATTTGCAAATGCTTGTTTGGATGTCTCGTCTATACTGGGAAATCTGTTGAAAAGTGTCAGAAAATTCTTCATCGAATTAAAAAATCTATATTGGTTGGATTATTTAGGGAGTGTAATTTCGTTTTGCCCACATAATTTATAAAGAAGTGATGGGATAGTTATACCTTTACACGTGAAAAATAAGTCATGCTAATTATTTTGGCATGATATTCAAGATACACTTTTGAAAACAACATCTAATATTTATGAAAAAACTATTAATTTTTGTCTTTGCGATGGGCATGTTCGGCGCAGCTCAGGCACAATTCGGAGTTAGAGCGGGGTTTAGTAGTGCAAACATCACTGATTTCAACTCTGATGCAGTGGCTGGACTACATGCTGGAGCTTATTACAGAAAAGAATTAGGTTTCATTGATGTGGAGCCGGGCATCCAATTTTCACAGAAGGGATATACCAATGTAGAAGTAGGTTCGGCTGGTGCTTCAGTCACTCAAGATGATCGATTAAACTACATAGATGTCCCTGTGCTGGTACGGTTTAATTTCTTGCCATTTTTAAATGTTTTTGCAGGTCCTCAAGGTTCTATTTTGGTATCACGTAAGCTAGAATTGTCGAATGGTGCTTCTGAGACAACCACCGAACCGGTGAAAGGTTTTGATATAGCGGGAGTGGTAGGATTAAATGCGAAATTGCCTTTGAACCTAAATGCCCAGGTGAGCTATGATATAGGATTTCAGAGCTTGAATTATTATGATCAAGACGTGAAAAACAGAGCATTCAAAATATCTATAGGATACGATTTCTAATTGCTTTAAGTCACTCTTTTATAAACATAATAAAACCCGGCTAGTCCGGGTTTTTATTTTTTTAACCGTTCAGGATTTTCTTCAATGAAGGCTTTCCAGCCCGCATTTCTGCCGCGTGTCTGTAACCTGCCTTCATGGAAATGATGACATAAAGCTACCGCCAAAGCATCAGTGGCGTCCAGCATTTTTGGAAGTTCGGTTAAGTTGAAGAGGGTCTGTAGCATCGCAGCCACTTGTTCTTTTGACGCATTTCCATTTCCGGTGACAGATTGCTTCACTTTCTTCGGGGAATATTCCGTTATTGGAATGTCGCGTGCCAGTGCAGCAGCCATTGCTACCCCCTGAGCTCGTCCAAGCTTGAGCATAGACTGGACATTTACCCCATAAAACGGTGCTTCAAGAGCAACAGTGTCCGGTAAGAATTCTTCAATAATTCCTGTGATCCGTTCAAAGATTTTTTTGAGTTTCAGTTCATGGGTTTCGTATTTCTTAAGGTGAATGACCCCATATTGTAGAAGTTTATATTTTTTACCATCAGTGAGGATTACACCATACCCCATCACGTTAGTTCCAGGATCAATTCCCAGAATGATTTTTTCCTTTGGCTCTTTTTTAAGTTCTTTACTCACAACTGCAAGTTAGCCCAAAACATGCTAAGTATTTACCTGATCTGGACTTTGGCTTATGTGATCTGCCTATTTTATCTTAGCAGGCATTGGAACCGGGACGAGCCAGAAGCAAGAACATCCCGCTTCTTTCCTTCAGTTTCCTTATTGATTCCATTCCGGAATGAAATGGAAAATCTACCGAATCTGCTTTCTCAACTGAAGAATCTAACCTACCCAAAGCTTGAAATCATTTTAATCGATGATGAGAGTGAAGACGGTTCTGCCAATTATGTGCGTAATACTATTCTTGATCAGTTGCCAATTCGGTTGCTTCAGTCGAAGTATCCAGGAAAGAAGTCAGCATTGGAAATGGGTGTAGCGAAAGCCAAAAATGAAATAATTCTCTGCTCGGACGCTGATTGTGTGTTTCCGGACGGATGGGTGGAGGAAATGGTGTTACCATTTGAAGATTCTGCTATCCAACTTGTTGCAGGGCCAGTCGAAGTGATTGAAGCGGGGGGAAAGTTGCTCACAAAATTTCAAGCGATAGATTGGTCGAGTATCTTACTATTGACCAATTATTTCTTTCAGGTCAAGCGGCCACTTATGTGCAGTGGAGCAAATCTTGCTTATCGAAAAGAAGCCTTTGATCAAGTGCAGGGATATGCTGGAAATAAGGAGGTCTCTTCTGGCGATGATGAATTTTTGCTCAAAAAAATAAGGGCAGATTTTGGTTCAGAATCTTGTGTGTATGTATCAAATCAGGATTCCTTAGTACTTACGGGACCAGAGGAAAGTTGGGAGTCTTTGATCAATCAACGTACCCGTTGGGCAGGGAAATGGCGTTCTCATCAGTCTGATTCGCATGCTTTGGCGGCTGTAGGTAGCTTCATGGTACAACTAATCTGGGTCAGCACCTTCATGTTGCTAATACATGGTATGCTTGGATTGCTTGTGCTCGCAATAGTTTGGGGGATAAAAATTGGGGCTGAGCGTCTGGTACTTGGAAAAGTTTTAGAATCATTTAACATGCATTTGGCTGGATTCTCGTATTTGTGTACTTCATTTATTCATCCTATCTATGTGCTCTGCGTAGGAGTGGGCGCTTTAGTAGGAAAGTTCACCTGGAAGGGAAGAGGTAATCTGAGAAGTGTTAAATTAGAAGTTGAAAATTAAACCATGAGTGACTCAGAATTTGAGGTGATGGACGAGCTTTATTTCGTGCAGCCTTATAGCTATTTGGCAGAAACATTGGGATGGGAAGATGAGCGCCTGCTTGATATCCTTCAGTCTTTATATGAAAAAGGATACATTAAGTGCCTTGATAATCCGGATACGGAGCGTTTTGGGGAGGTACAGCTACCTAAAGAAGGGAAGGGCTTATATTTTCTTGCGACTAAAAATGGGTTAATGGCCCACAATACACTTTGAGTTTGATCACAGAAACACATAAATACCAACGAAAGGAACTTGCCTTAAAATCATTGCTTGAGATTACACAGGCAATCAATGAGAATCAATCTGAGGCAGTTCTCTTGAATATTTACAAATTCACCTGCTTGGTGCACTTGAATATTAAGTCATTAATTCTCTATGTGGCTAAGGAAGGTGCATTTGAGCATAAGATTTCTCATGGAGTCAAGGGGAACGTACCTCAACTAATTCCTGCCAGCCAGATTGCCGATGAGAAATCTACCGGAGAATTACGGCTTGAGCTTGAGGAGGAATATTCTTTTCGGGAGTTGGAGACGTATTTGCCTGTATATCATAAAGATAAGATGCTGGCTGTTCTTTTCTTGAGGAGAAAAGATGAAAGCTTGGATTTGGATCTTGATTTCACACAAGCCCTGACCAACATACTGGTGGTGGCATTGGAAAACAAGCGATTTGCCAGAAAGCAGCTCGCTCAGGAGGTCTTGAACCGAGAAATTGCCATTGCGTCGCAAGTTCAGCAGATGCTGTTTCCTGCTGAACTTCCAGTAGAAGATGGGCTTAAAGCAAAGGTTACCTACCTTCCACACAGCATGGTAGGCGGGGATTATTACGACCTTATCCGGAAATCCGATGACGAGGTGTATTTCTGTATTGCTGATGTGTCTGGAAAAGGAATTTCTGCTGCATTGCTCATGTCCAATTTTCAAGCAGCTTTACGAACATTGTTGCGGAGTGATGCGGATTTGAGTATGGTGGTGACCCAGCTTAATTATACGCTTTTTGAAAACACACATGGAGAGCGATTTATTACTTTTTTCTTAGGTCATTACAATAAGAAGACCCAGGAGCTATATTATGTCAATGCCGGCCATAATGCACCGTTACTTTGCCGGGCAGAACTGGCTCAATGTGAAACGCTGGATGCCGGAACAACTATTCTCGGTGCTTTTGATGAGTTGCCTTTTCTGGAAGTTGGAAAGAGATCAAATCTGAAAGAGTTCTGCATTCACTTGTATACAGATGGGGTGACAGAGGCGATGAACCCAAATCAGGAGGAGTATGGAGAAGAGCGTTTGCAGAAATTTGTAAACAAGAACATGAAATTGGATCCAGATGATTTTCACCGGAAGTTCTTGAAGAAAATACAGGAGTTCTCCAAAGATGTGCCACTACGGGATGACTTGACCATGCTGAGTTTAAGATTTAAATAGTAATGGTTTGGCACACCATTCCGGCTGTGGTTCAACAGCTTTTTCCACAACGGACGTGGCAAAAGGGCAATAAGTCAATTTATCTGACTTTCGATGATGGACCTGTCCCAGGTGTGACGGACTATGTAATGAATGAATTGGCCAAGAGAGGTCAGAAAGCCACCTTTTTTGTTGTCGGGGATAATGTCAGGAAATATCCTGAACTCGCAAATGAATTAGTCAGGACTGGGCATCAGCTGGGCAATCATACCTTCAACCATCTGAATGGCTGGAAAAGCAAGAAGGAAATTTACCTCAAGAACATCGATAAGTGCAGGAATCAATTAAAAGAGCTGGGCATAGATTCATCTCTTTTTCGTCCTCCCTATGGATTAATCACTCCAGTCCAGGCTAGGGAAGTGACCAAATCTTATGAAATTGTCATGTGGAGTATGCTCTCAGGCGATTATGATCTAAGATTGAACCCAACAAAAATCCTGAGGAATAGTATCAATTATTCTAAACCGGGTTGTATTGCTGTGTTTCATGATCAGCAAAAAACAAAGGATGTACTTCCTCGATTTTTACCGCAGTATTTGGATTATGTAAAAGAAATGGGTTGGGAAACAGCTTTGCTATGATTTTATGGGGTTGTACAGCGGTTATAGGTTTGATTCTGTTTCAGTTTGTCATAATCCTGATTCGGTTTCGATTCTATTGGAAAGATCATACGCTTGGCAAAGCGCCTTTTTTTCCATCTGTTTCTGTACTTATTTCAGCGCGGAATGAAGAGCAGAATCTGCCAGCGCTGTTAGATTCTTTGTCAAAATTGGATTACCCAACGGATAAACTTCAGGTACTGTTTGCAGATGATCAAAGCGAAGACAACACAGCGGTACTGATCAGGAAATATTGTGCTGAAAATACCAATTGGGATCTGGTAAATATTGACGCTACGCTTGCTGGCAAATATGGGGTCAATGGCAAAGCAAATGCACTGGCGATCCTAAGTGAACGAGCCACTGGCGAATTCTATTTTTTTACTGATGCCGATTGTGTTTTAAATCCGGATTGGATCAAAACAGGAGTAACCTGTTTTGATCAGAAAGTGGGGTTGGTGCTGGGAATCACCCAAGTGGATGCAAATACTTTTTGTGACCGGTTAGAGGAAATCGATTGGTGGAACACCTTAGGATTGGTAAAAGCTGCGTGTGATGCCGATATTCCTACGACAGGCTTGGGCAATAATATGGTCATTAAACGCGAAGCATATGAGGCTTCTGGAGGATTTCAAAAGCTGAATGATAGTTTAACAGAAGACCTGGAGCTTTCCAAAGCGGTGCAGCGTGCAGGATATCGAGTGGCCCATCAAGTTTCGCCGGGTATGCTATTGGGAACTCAACCCGTAAAAAATTTGGAAAGCCTTCTGAATCAGCGAAAGAGGTGGATGAGCGGGGTGGTGACACTTCCCTGGTATTGGTTGGCAGCGCTTTCACTCCAATTTATTTATTTCCAGGCTGTATTACTGTTATGCGCAGTGGAACCATTGATGGGTGTAATGCTAGGGTTCGCTAAAATCTTCCTTCAGGGCTTGTTTTTGAGGTCATTTTCATCTAAAACAGGCCAAGAAATTGGGTGGATTTACTTGCTACTTTATGATTTTTATTATTTCATTATCAGCACCCTTACTATTCTTTACTATTTTTGGCCTTCCAAAACCAAATGGAAATCCCGCCACTATTCATGAATTACATAGATACTCACGCCCATATATACTCTTCCAAGTTTGATTCCGATAGGGATCAGATCATTGACGACATCAGAGCAGCTGGTGTAGAGCGCGTATTTATGCCCAACGTAGATGAGAGTACTATTGAAGCGATGCTGGCATGCGAGCAGAAATACCCCGATCTTTGCGTCCCGATGATGGGGCTGCATCCATGTGATGTAAAGGAGGATTTTGAAAGCCAGTTGACCCATATGGAAGCATGGCTAAATAAACGAACATTTGCTGCTGTAGGGGAAATTGGACTGGATTTGTATTGGGACAAATCGTTCTTTGAGCAGCAAAAGGAAGCATTGCGCATCCAGATTGCATGGGCTAAGAAATTTGACCTCCCGATCGTTCTCCATTGCCGTGAATCCATGGATGAGACGATTGAAATAGTTAAAGAGGCCCAGGACGGAAGTCTGAAAGGGATTTTCCATTGCTTTAATGGAAATTTAAATCAAGCTAATCAGATCATCGAGTTAGGATTCTTATTAGGAATAGGCGGAGTGGCAACATTTAAGAACGGGGGACTGGATCAGGTATTACCACATATTGGACTTGAGCATTTGGTATTGGAGACAGATGCTCCCTATTTGGCCCCTGTGCCATTTAGAGGCAAAAGGAACTCTCCCGCGTATATTCCTATTATTGCAGAGAAAGTCGGAGATTATCTGCAGACTTCTAAGGAGGATGTGGCCCTTTGCACCAAACAAAATGCTTATAATTTATTTCGGGAGGTTAAATCATGAATTATAAAATAGTACGGTTAAATACGGCGCTTCGTACCAGCAAGACTTCTTCAGTATTGATCATATACACAGGAGGTACGTTGGGAATGGCATATGATGATACAGGGGCGCTGGTTCCATTTAATTTTGGTCAGATCCTGGAGAAAATCCCTATTCTTTACACGATGGATATTGCCATCACTGTCATTTCTTTTCCTGAGCCTATTGATTCGTCAAATGTTTCCATGAGCCATTGGAAGGACATGGCTTATATTATCTATGAAAACTATGACAGTTATGATGGCTTCGTGGTTCTTCATGGTACAGATACGATGGCCTATTCAGCATCTATGTTGAGTTACATGTTGCAGGGGCTGAATAAACCGGTGATTTTCACGGGAGCGCAGTTGCCAATTTCGGCGATGAGATCTGATGCAAGGGAGAATTTGATGACTTCCCTTGAAATAGCTACTGCTAAGATCAACGATCAACCGATTGTACCTGAGGTCTGTATTTTCTTCAATCATCTTTTGCTTCGTGGAAACCGCTCCAAGAAAGTTCAAAGTGTCCATTTTGATGCGTTTGAATCGGAAAATTACCCTCCGCTGGCCGAATCCGGAATTGTGATTGACTACAATACACAGGCGATAAGACCGCTTGAAACACATAAGAAATTAGTGAACCGCAACAGTTTGGACAATAATGTCATGGTTTTAAAATTGTTTCCCGGTATCACCCAAAGGGTAATTGATGCTTGTTTGAATATAGAAGGATTAAAAGGGGTGGTTTTGGAAACGTATGGTTCTGGGAACAGCCCAAGTGAGGAATGGTTTATGAGCTGCTTGCAGCGGGCGATCAAGAAGGGGGTAATTATCCTGAATGTTTCCCAATGTAATGGGGGACGTGTGATTCAGGGAAGGTATGAGACGAGTAAGGAGCTTTTGAATGTAGGGGTGATCAGTGGGACAGACATGACTACAGAAGCAGCAGTGACTAAGTTAATGTTCTTGTTGGGACAGGAAAATAATCATGCGGACGTCATTGCAAAGTTGAAGGCTCCGCTTGCCGGGGAAATGACAGCGTAGGAGAAGTATTAAGTATTCAGTATCAAGAATCAAAAGCAAAGAGTCAAGAGCCAAGATTTTAGAGTCAAGAACTGGTAAACATTATTTAGGCATTGATGCAGAAAACCTGCCGTAGGTAGATCATGTGGGTAGAAATGGGCGTAGCCCATGGTAAAAGGTGAAAAGAGCTGTTTCCCCGGCGCAGGATTATAATTTAGAAACGATCGTTTTTGCCGGGGATGGAAACGAAGAGCAATTGTGCAGTAAGTATTTTAATACATCAAATAGGCTTAAAATCTGAAACCAGTCACAATGGTGCTTGCCATTGTAGGTAGATTAAATCAGGACCTGATATCAAGAATCAGTCGCAGTGGACTGACAAAGGGGCGTCGCCCTGACCTTTTCATAGAAAACAACGGTTCCACTGGGGAAGAAGAGGGGTGTAGTCCTGACATCTTGGTTTTAAGACCCAGAATCACTTTGTGCCGGTAAGGGGGGTAAAGCACAGCTATTCCGGATTGCTAAATTGACTATCAAAAAGCAATTTCCACGCTATTTTCCCGGATCATTTGGAATCGGCTTAAATAATAATTTTCTTTGCACTCCGATTTGGGGATACAGATCGGGAATCAACCTAGAGAGGTGTCCGAGTGGTTGAAGGAGCACGCCTGGAAAGCGTGTATACCCGCAAGGGTATCGAGGGTTCGAATCCCTTCCTCTCTACAAGATAAAGCCTTAACTATCTGAAATATTGGTAGTTAGGCTTTTTCCTTTTGGAGTGGTGCAGTAAGTGGTGCAATTTTATCAATACCGCCTTTACTTTGAGTGTCGGTTATATTTTTTCATTCGAAAGAATCTTTCCATTGATTAAATCAATAATGACTTTCCTTTTAACACCTTCGAAACTGGTTTTAAACTCAACTTTTTCTTTAGTCTCTTGTACTAACTCAATTTTAGAGTTACAGCTCACGCACACATTAAAGCCAAAAATATAGGTTATATCGTATTGCCAGTAAATCCCCTCTTCGAAATTTGAGCCTAATATTATTCCATCTGAGTAATTAAAATAGATGTTTCTCTCGACTACAATCGATTTGTCATTTGGGTAATGAGTTAGGTTCGATAAGGCAAAAGGCCATAACTCAATTTGACGGAATGAAGGATCAACGTAAATAGCCATGGAATTCCCATTCGAATACAAAATCACCATTTCCTTTAAACAAATATCCATCTTTCCATTCGAGAGCTTCGAAAATATCATTTCCTTCCCCTAATTCGAAGTTTTCGTTTACAAAGACCAATGAATTAGTTTTTGAATCATAGCGTATAAGTGATCTGATAAATTTGAATTGAATTTCATCTGAGTCGGACTTTTCTAGGCAAACAAATTGATATATCAAATCACCACCAATTTTGTATGAGTGTCGCTCTGTTTTAATCAATCTATAAAATGGATCAGATATAAAACCATTGGATGCAATGGGCAGAAGCTTTTCAAGTACTTTGTTGGTTTGACTGTCAAAAACCCCTATCCATAAATCTTTTGCTTTTTTTGAATACAGATGCGTTTTGTTTTCATCAAAAATCAAAAAAGAAAGTTGCTCTAATCCTTGAGTTGAAATTTTATCACCATAAATGGCAAATAGGCTGTCGCTTACAAGCTTGTTTCGTTCTTCTATAGGATTTATTGGGACATTGATATTAACATCTTCGTGGTCATTATTACAACCGATTGACAAAAAAACTACAAGAGAAAAATATAGATATCGCATGTTAGATGAAATTTTACCTTCCAAATCTATATCCTGTTTGGGTCAAAAAAAATACCCTGTACAGGGTATTTTTAAGCAAAAAGCCCGACTTTTGCGGGGGGTTAGATTTTCAAGATCATGAGATCAAATCGAGATTACAGGAAATTAGAAGTCCGTCTAAGGCCCTAAAAGAGCAAAGCCGTTTGATCGGATTTCAATTCCCTCTCATGCGATTAAACTGCCAGTAAGATCCTGTAAATAATAAGATTGCGCAATCTCCTTGACCTCCACTTGCTCCCATGCCTTTAAAATTAACAAGTCCGGGAGCCATTAATAGTTTTCCATTACCATTAATTATTATCTCTCCTGGAAATGACCTACGAATCATCGCAAGCCTTCCTGCTTTTGGATTTGGGGGCAAGGCAATAGTAATTGTACCTGATTGGTTAAAACATGAAACAACGCAATCAGTCTGATCCATATTGTAATTAGAACCCACCTCAATTGTTTTGTAATGCTGCCCCCATGCCATTAAGCTATTAAAGAACCCACCATAAGATTTTGCGTTGCCGGAAGTGTTACCATCTGTGCCGTCAATACCCATTACCCCGGCACCAATTCCGTTTATGTTTGAATTCTTGTCAAGGAGTAACCCTACTACTGACCCATTATATTCCAGCCCGGAAGAAGGTGGAAGAGCCTGTACTTTACCCGCATTTGAAAACAATCCGTTTCCAGTAATCATTGCAGAACGTGAATTATCGGGAGTGTTGACCTTAATCCCTGCCCGGGGGCTTCCGTAAAGATCTGAATCGACATTTGTATCAATTGTCAATACCAGATCCCCGTTTTCATCGTAGAATTTCTGATTGTGAACCGGCATAGTTTCAGCTTCATCCTCATAAGCATTTATTTCCATTCTTTTTGACATGATTTCTATTTTTTAGTGTGTCGAATTATTACAATTTTCTTTTAATTTCAATTGTGGCAAACCCACGATCAGTTTGAATGGTCTTAATTTCTTGATCAATTTGAGCTTGGTTTAGTTTGCTCATCTTCAAAATCAGGTTATCCAATTTCATTTGCTTTCTCAAAAGCCCTGCATATCGCTTTGTAATTTTCCCGTTGTAAGATGTTCGCATACCTGAAGAAAATAATTCAGCGTCAACTTTCTCAAGCTCTCTTAGTGCACCAAAATAGCTTTCCCAGGATATTTGGTTCTTGCTAAGAACCTGTTGCGGATAGTACAAATCGAATCCTTTAGCAGATCCAAAACGACCACCGATTACATACAATTTCCGGCACCTTTTACCTGTGATCGGACAGAGGAAGTAATATACTTTACTATCAGTTAGCGCGATTTTATGATTCAAATTGGATTCAATCGCAACCATTTTGATTGTTTTCTCAAACGGAATGCCCTTAAACTTGCCAGAAAACACACAGTATGGAGCTGTTCCGGTGTGAAGAAAGAAGTCTATTGATCCAAAAAGCTCTCCATTTCTGACATCTTGGTATGTGCCTGAAGACTTCAAATCAGGCTTTAGCAGGCCCCATTCCTTGAAAATCGTTAGATCTACTCGGACAGTTCTGTCAGTCATAGATGGGAAAGTGGGTCTTTTGGGCATTTGATTTCCGAATTTTGCCAACCTAATTTTTTAGAGATTGTTACTCCAGTAAAATCCCTTGGTTGGTTTTTCATTTAAAATGGGAGTGGTTTTTCTTCTTTCATGTAGTATTCCTGGAGAAAATCAACAAACGCATACTGTAGCTGTCCTTTGGTTTTAAATTTTTCTTTCTCGAATCTGGCTATGAATACTTCTGATGCATCTAAGATTAATTGCTCTGGAAGCCCTTTTACTGATACTGATTGAATGCCTCTTGGAGTACTAATTATTTCAGACAAATTTTCTACATCTATTAAGTGTGTTTTGCGCTTAGATTTGGAGGGAGGTTGAAAACCGACTGAAGAATCTGAGCTTATTATATCTTCATAGTTATTATTAGAAAGAGAGTTCTTATTCTGTGCCCGTTTATGAGCCTCTTGAATAGGGTTAAAAGGCTCGTTTATGGGATCGTTACTAGGCTCGTTTTCGAGCCTCTTAGACTTAGATTTATTATTTGAGGCTTGTTTTCGAGACTCATCAATAATTGATTGAGAATTTGCCTTTAGAACTTTCTCAGTTTTTTCAGTAATCTGAATAGCTCTAGTTTTTGCGCTTCCGGGATTAATGATCTCTACAAATCCATCATCCACTAACCTCTTAAGTTGCGCTGCAATTCTTGATCTGGTACATCCTAATATTTCACCCATTTTAGCATTTGAATGCCTGCAAGTCCCCATCTAGTTTCTGAATGCTATAAGGACTAATAGACATCTTTCCTGAGAGGGTATTGGTATGAAATTGAGATTCTGAAGGAAAACATTCTCTTTAGCGTGCGGAATCTCAATTAGAGTTTTACCCATTCTTCAACCTCCTTTCTAGCTCCTCCACAAATTGAGAATATGATCTAGCGATAATGTAGATCCCACCTGCAGCCTCCACTTTTTCACAATAGATCTTTTGGGCCTCGCTCATTCTATCTTTGCCAATCTTCACTTCTATTTTTACTGATCTCCCTTGAATAGTTGCTGACAAATCAGCAGTTCCATTCGTGCCAGTACTAGGAATGTACTTGACTGATCCAATAGTTTTAGTTCGGTCCAACACATCGGTATATGAGTAGCGATTATCCAATGATCTGCCCATATGAGAAATTCTCTCGCATTGACCTCCCATAAGTTCTATTGCTGCTTTTACCGCCTTTGTCAAGGAACCTGCAGTCTTGTCTGTATGACGTTTTGGATTGACTCCATGCTCCGGAACGGTAGGGTATTTAGACCTTAAATAGTTAACATTTAAAGTGTTCAGCTCTTTTAGGTTGCTGGGAAATTGGCTACTTTTATTCCGTCTTATATTGCTGCATGAACTTGCCCGTTCATCATAGCCTTGCCCCGTGGTGAGGCTTTCTTTTTTTGGATTGTCCATGATCGACAATGATTTTAATTGACATTTTCATTTTTTGTTTTGTCGTTATTATATCGTTGTCGTTATTACTTTTTCTTCTGATTTGCCTCAATAGCTTCTAACACTTTCGCCCAGTCATATCGAATATTTGTGCCTATCCTTAAGTATGGGATCTTGCCCTTTTCCCTCCACCTTACAATGGTTGGTTCAGATAAATTGAGTCGCTTACCTAATTCAGGTGTATCGACTATTTCAGATATTTGATCGGTTGATTTTGGAATTGAATAGGCCATCAATGCATATTCTGCTCCTTTTTGTGCAATAGCCTCAATTTGTAGGTCGGTTAGAACACTGATTCCCTGAAAATTTGTTGTTGCCATATCTTTAAATTTTTAATATGGTCAAAGATGGTTTTACTTAATATCAATATCATTTCGCACTTCGTAGATGCGAACAATACGAAAAACAAATCATGAAAAAGCCCTAAACAATTTACTGTTTAGGGCAGGAATTCAATAAATAAGCTAATTTTTTGCTAAAAAGAAATCCCTAATTCACGGAACATCTGAATCGGAGTGAGGTATTCTACACCATGATCATCGCATGGATCGGGTATTTTAATTTTCTTCTTGCTTCCATCCTTTACTTCGTATGTAACTAATTTTAAGTTTGACTTGTCCGATAAAGTATATGAAATCAAAAAAGGATCTGCATTAGCGCTATCAGCAAATTCAGCTATTGCGTTCGTATTATAGTGGTTTGATTTGGACGAGGCCCAACTCATCATATTAACATATTGATCATAGCAAACAGAGGAATCGCAAAAAAAACCGGATGGCAAATAATCATCACACCACGCTCTCAAATAATCATTGTTTTTAAATATTTCAGATTTAACCTTATCAATACTAAGAATAAGATCTTCCGAGGCCAAATACCCAACCTTCTCCCAAAATGACTTAACAACATCAAAAGGGTAATGTTGTCTATGGGCAGTGATAAAAAAGTTAGTATCAACTACATATCTCATTAAATAGACTATTTTAAGTTAAGAAAAAATTTCGCATACGTATCTCCATACATACTAGTTAGATTGTATGCGTCACGTTGTAATAATTGACCACCCTTTACCGCATTGTCAATATGATATGCAAAAGTTTGGCTTACTCTCTTTTTTACAGTAGCAAAGAAATCCCCCCCATCACCTAACTTTTCTCTTCTAGCAAATTCTGTTTGTTTATATTCATTGTAAAATTCGAAAAACTGTTTTTTACTTATTACATCAAGGTCTAAAGCTCTTCTTAAAATTACAATCTTACTTACTTTAAAGTATCTAACTAGTGGTTCTATACTGTGGTGTTTATCCCAAATTTCTTTGAATGTTGCTTCAGGCACTAAAAATTCAGCAGCAACCCGATCACACAATCTCTCAACTGGATCATCAGCCGGCAATAATGTATCAAAATCAAAACCAGCACTTACACCAATCCAAACATGGGCAAGCTCATGCAGAATAGTGAAAAGTTGAGCTGCTTTTCCATCTTTGCTATTAACAAAAAGGAAAGGGGCATATTTATCCGCCATGACAAACCCCCTACATTCTTCAACATCTATAGTCCTTTTTGTGCTGTTTTCAACTACACCATTGAAAGCAACGATCACGCCTTGTCTTTCTACTTGTACAACCAGGTGATTTACTGCAGATTCCAGCGTTGTAAAATTACTTGCCCAATTTTCAGATAACCCTAATGTCTTCCTAATATCACTTACAATTTCACTAACTGAATTATTGTGATCATATCTACCTACAAAACCTAATTCCTCATGACCTCCATCGATCAGATAATCTCTAAGCCAGCTTTGTCTTTTTTGTAAAATCCTAATTGTGTCCCTGACATTGAGGCTCACACTATTCTTTTCTTTAATAGATCTAAAAAAAGGGAATGGCAATTCTTCTTCTGGCGGTTTAGGAAAAAAGAGGTAGCCGAAAGGAATATGAACTTTTCTGGAAAAATCCTGAAGTTGCTTGAATGTAGGTTTTTTATCCCCCGCAATCCAGGCAGCAACTTTTGGGTTTTTTACCTCGAATTCCGTCACATCCTGACCTGCTCTCTCAATAGCCCAAATTAATCTCCTTGGGTCAATTTTCACTTCAGATTTCATGGCGCGAAAGTATAGAAAAATTTATTCAATTTTCGTTTGTCCTAAACAATATGTGATCCAATATAGATTTTTATAGATGATTTTCAAATTTTATTGATTTGTTCGGTTAAAAATGGTCTGTAAGATTCTGCAGTATTACCACAAGATTTACTTACCCTTGACGCTTTATAATTAGTGAATCGGTTCTCCATCAATCTTGCAACTGTCCGCTTATCTAGCCCCCCGATTACTACCGTCGCTCTTTCAAGCTCTTCAAAATAAACTCTAGCAGCCCCTTTATCTCCGATCCATTTCCATTTTTCATTGACAAGCTGTCCTAACCCTTGCGGCCATATTGGAATTTGAAGGATCTTCAAATAAGCTTGTATCTTTTCTGGGGGTGTGCCTGGTTTAAACAAATTTTCAAAATTCCCTATCTCCTCCAACTTTACCTTTGGATTATCAAGCCAATTAAAAAATCTATCAGCTATTGCAATATACTTTGTTACATAAATCCCATTAAAACTCTCTTTGGTTCTGACTAAAGAATTTAACCAAGGTGTAAGTTCGGCTTTAATGCTTTTAATAGTCGATGCATTCCACCCTTCCTTTACACCTGTTTCACGGAAAAGTATGTCTGCAAAATCTTCATCCGCATTCAGGATGCGGTACTTAAACGGGCTAATTTCCTCACCTCTAAAGTATTTGAAAAGCTTTTGAGAATTTTTGAAATCAACATCCTTTTCAAGGCCATCAATAATATCACTTATATTTATCATACCTCTATTCATTTCCTGCAATTTTAAGAACAGGAACGCCCCAAGCCCTAGCCATTTCTTTGCGCTTCCTGTCTTCGGTAATTTTCACGTATCTCTGAAATGATGAATAGGATTTATGGCCAGTTACAGCCATCACCGTTTCAGCCGGAATGCCTTTTTCCAAACTCAATGTGGCAAAGCTTTTCCTGCCGCTATGAACTGAGATTAACTCCCATTTTTCGTATGTATTGACAATCTTTTTATTGCCCCTGAATCTAATTATTTCAGTTGGCTCATCTATTTCAGCAAGCTTCGCCAGTTCTTTTAAGTAGTCATTCATTTTCTGATTGCTTATCACCGGCAAAGGACTGATCCGACCTTTATATTTTTCAAGTATATCGTATGCTTGAGGAGCCAAAGGAACGGAAAGAAGCTGGTTTGTTTTTTGAACTCGTATACTCAGCTCCATTCCCTTAATGTTTCCCCATTTAAGGTTTTTGAGATCACTATAGCGCAACCCAGTACAGCAAGAAAAGCAAAAAACATCACGAACCTGGTCCAATCTCTTATTTCCAGATAAATCAAGATCAATTAGGCGCTGAAACTCCCTTTCTGTAAGCGCAATAACTTCAAGCTCATCTTTTTTCATTGTGAAGTTTTTGTAAGAGGGATTTACTTCTATGCCCTGCTTTTGGGCATAACCAAGAAATGTTTTCAAGGTGCTTATCTGCTTAGCTATGGTTATATTATTCAAAGTTCTAACCGTTCCTTTCTTTGTCTTTTCCTCCCACTCCACCAAAAACCTTTGGAAGCCCTGCATAAACTGATAATTAATTTTATCAAACCTTACCTTGTTTTCCCGTTTAGCCGCCTCAAAGTTTTTCAAATGTTTGCGAAGTGATTTGTAAACTATCAAACTACCCCAAACCCTAGTGCTTTTATGCGCCTCTATGTATTCGTCTATAAAATCATAAACCAGGGTTTTAGGCTCTTCTTTCTTAACCACTTCAGATTTACTCTCATTGTAGGCATCAGCAAGCATTTCAACTGAATAAGGTATTCCATTAGCAATGAATCTCTTTTCAAGCTCCACAAGTTTAGACCTCATTTTGTCCAAGTCATCATTTATATCCCTAATCTCCGATTCCATTATTATTGGAAACTGTTTTTTGTCAATACCCAGCTTTTTGATTTCACGCTCATTCAGGTAAACAGCTCTTTTCGGCTTGGAATTATTATTCCAATTGTAGAAGTAAACCATCTGATCAGTAGCCAATCTTTTCCTTTTTCCGGAAACAGAGATTATTGCTGAAATGGGATTTTTCCCAAAACTGTTTTCAACATCCTTTCGCAATTCAAACCTTAAAGTATGTGCCATGGGTATTAAAATAATGGTGCAAGTTGTGGTGCAAATCTTTACACAATGGTGCAGTTAGTGGTGCATTTATTGTGATAATCATGTTCTGCTATCTTTGGCAATTTAACACAAAAAAGGCTATAAGATCAAATAAAAGCGTATTTTTGAAAAAAAATAATAGCAAATAATTATCAAAGGTTCAAGTCCCTTCCTCTCTACAAGATAAAGCCCTAACTGTCAATTGATGGTTAGGGCTTTTGTTTTTAGATTGGTGGTGATTTTAACCTCCTAAACTAATCTCATGCTCAAAATCACATAACCAATTTACCGACCTTTACTGGGACGGAAAATTTGAAAATTGGTTAAGCTAGAATTTCTCAATCTTTCGTCAGCGATCTTTAAGATCGCCGCTTTTTCCGGAGTCCATTCTGCTTCCATCTCACTAAATGAGCTGTAAGTTTAATATTTGATTTTGCCAGCTTGCATAGCCAATGCTTCCTTATATCCTTAAGATTTTTTATTCAGGATTTTTGTCGATTTGTTCATTTGAAAATAATTTGTGATAACCTAACCTTACAAGGTTGTAGCAAAGGAATTGCTTAACCAGATTTTTCATTGCCAAAAAGCTTTCTGAAATTTCGTAATATTAACTTACTTTTACCCAAAACCATTTTTATCGTTATGCCCAAACTTTATGAAAAAGACCAACTCAATATTCTACTTTTTAACCAAGGAAGCATAGTACAGGTATGCATCTTGGGTAATGCAAAATCACCATTTTAAAGTATATGAGTAAGGTTATTGAATATACAGGTTTTCAGATTCTTCAAAATTTACAATCAGGGCCTACAAGCTTCAGAACTCTCATTGGACTTTACAATGCCTTTAAGGAGATTCCTGCTTCAAACCTTTTATTAGATTTGAACCATATAGAATTTATTGATGCGAATTTATGTGCAAGCCTTGATGCTATCTTCTATTTATTAAATAAGGAAGCTGGTCATACTTTCTACATTGATCAAAATGAGATAAAAGGAAGATTTGATATCTTTTTCAGGAATGGCTTTATCAAGTCAAATGCTGACGAGGTAGGTCAGATAAATGCAAATAGTTCTGCTGTTAGACTTACACGCTTTACTGCTGATTCCGATGAGAAGTTTTATGAATTTTTGGTTAACACACTTTTTTCTAATAAAGCATTTCGCAAAATGCCCCAAATAAAAGGAGATATTATTGGTCATTTTTGTGAAATTTTCTCCAATATTGGATTGCATGCAAGAACCACTGATCCTGTTTTTGCTTGCGGGCAGTTTTACCCGAAAAAGAAAATATTGAAATTCACTTTAGTTGATTTAGGGGTTGGCTTTTATGAACCAATAAGAGAGTTTTTAGGCAATGAAATTGAATCGCCACTAGACGCTGTGAATTGGGCGTTGGAAGAAGGAAATACGACTAAAATTGACGCTACCGGAAGGTCTGGATTAAGTAGATTAAAATCGTATTGTGAAGATCGTGGACATATTTTTCAGATCATTACAGATGGAGTTTGTTGGACTAACGGTACTGGAATATTTAAAAATTGGGAAATGGAAAAATTTCCTGGAACAACAATTAATTTGGAATTCTCGTGTAAATGAAAGACATTCAATTCGTTATTATTATAAATATTTTTATACTTTTGCACTCCCATGATTAATCTGACAGAAATACTAGGGAAAAAAATTGCAATTCTTCACTCTGATGGGCTGAAGGTTTTTGATGCAATAATGGAAGAATTAGTTGCTGATGGACATTTCATATTGAATTTTGAAGGAATTTCTACAAGCACAACTACGTTTTTAAATGCTTCAATTGGGAAGGTTCTAATGAATACTCCTGAAGCAGTTTCAAAAATGGATATTAAAAATGCAGATGCAGGAATCCTCAATAAAATTAATTGGGTGAAAGAAACCGCTTTGAATAAAGGAAGAAGGGAAGCTAGAGAAGATGCTATGAGAGAGTATCTCGAAAACGCATAAATTTTTATGGCTTTAAATATTTCTCAGCTTTCTAAGCAGAAGCTTGATAATAAGAAGCAATACTTTTTAGACGCAAACATTTGGATCTTTGCATTGGGGGCAATCCTTTCGCCAAACAAAAAAGAGTCAGTTTATATTGAATTCGTAGACAATCTCCTTGTTGGCGATTTTAAAATCTGGACACATTCATTAGTCTTTTCAGAGGTTTTTAATGCTCTGATTAGGAATTCATTTGATGATTATAAAAATGAACTTCTGGCAAATGAACATAGACCAGCTGAAAGACTAAGAATTCAAAATCTTCTGCTAAAAAGGGATTTCAGAGGTACTTCTGAATACTACTCTGCGTTGGAAAGAATCAAATCTGATATCCAAAGCTATGTTCCCAATCTAGAGTTTTTAGATAAATTGTATGACCTTGATTTTGGCTATCTTACTAAAAACTATTCATCAGACTCCGATTTTAATGATTATTTATATTATGAAATGTCGCTAGACCATTCATTAACCATTATCACTGATGATGGTGATTTCAATTTTAGTGAAGTGGAAATTCTCACCGAAAATCATTGGCTATTGAAAAATTCAAGGGCATAAGTTTTACTGTGAATTTATTTAGTCGATCTAGCAGGACCTATGCTGCCACAAATTATGCCAAGATTTGGGGTTATATTCATCAATAGTCTGATCAATCATCCGACGTCGATACATAAATTGCTACTTCTGCATCATTCCAATCCTGGCTTCTTTCATCATAAATCTCAAAATCAAAACCAAACTTTCGGTCTACTTCTGAACTCCAAATTGTTCTCCAAGCTTCCGTAATGCAACCGGTCATTACTCCCTTGGCAATAATTTTTAGATAGTTTTGAGGAGGAATGAGCAGGTCTGTCAGTCCGCTAGGAGTTTCGGTATTCTCCTCCACTTTACAACCTATAAAGTATGAGAAGGGAGTTGTTTCATCTTTTTTATAATTAAAGTATACCGCGTACACTTCATTACTTAACTTGCTTGGAATCAAATTGAAAATATCGTCCTTTTCAAACTTTTGCCATAGGTTTCCACAATCTATATTGGATTGGTTGTCCAAATTACTTGTTTTGTTCCCGAGCAGTAAGCCAATTAACTTGAAACTCGGTTTACTGATTGGTTCCATTTTGTTTTTAATGTCGTTCATTTAAGCAGTCACTGATTAAAACTTTTCCAGTAGGATCCTCTATCCATAGTTGATCAAGTTTATAGTTGCCGTTATAGGAGCTTTTGCAGGTGATTTTTAAAGTAGGCGGCGCTGTCGGCTACACTTTTCATAGGATTCTGCGCAAAGTTGCCTCCTTGTTCCAGGTAATAAAATTCAAGTCCCGATGCGGTTGGGTCAGGAAGTAATTGGGTATAATCAATAGAACCGTTACCTAATTCAGTATAGTCGCTGGTGATTTTATCCATATCCTTTATGTGCCAAAGTACAAAGCGTCCAGGATGACGACTTACCATCTCGCTGGGTGTATAATTAGAAGCCCGAACCACCCAGTACATGTCCATTTCTAGTTTGACAAGTTCGGGATCTGTTTCATTAAGTATGGTATCAAACCCATTTTCACCATTGTGATCTATAAACTCAAAATCATGGTTGTGATAAGCAAACCCGAGACCTGCTGAAGTAACCTGCTCACCAATCGTATTAAGTTTGTCAGCCAGTAACCTGAAGTGATCCATTGTTCTTTGCTCAGGATCAAGCCAAGGCCAGGTGATATACTTCATGCCCAATGTTTTGGCTCCAACTATACATTGGTCTACAAATTTATTCAGCTCCTCATCCGACTTGTTGAGATATGGCGAAAACCCAAAGTGTCCACTGGAAGCAGTAAGTTGAAGGTCGTCCAACATATTTCGGAAGTCTGAAGATTTATACCCATAAAATGTTTCTTTCTCATTATCAAAACCAAAAGTTTCAAAATCTTGGTAACCCATCTTTTTTACGGCTTTTAGCGAGCTTAAAGGATCATTCATCATATCCTCATGAATAGTATAGAGCTGCAGCCCCATTTTATATTTTGGTTTGGCAATGAGCGGGTAGCTTGGAAGGGGTAACATTGTTGCGGTAGTCAAGACCCCCATTTTTTGAATAAAATTTCTTCGTTCCATTGATTTTTGTCTACACTGGGTTTTCTAGTAGTTGTTTTCATTTTAAACAGTACTAAATATAGCTATTTTATGAAGCAGATTAATCATATGTATGAGTAGCCGCCTTGGGTGTGATTTTGGTATTCTCCTCCTTACTGGACTAAAAGGGATGTTTTAGTAATACTTCAGGTCCCCACTCCATCCTTAAATTTTTTCTCATCACAGGGTAAAATTTCCACCTCATTTGCCGGGCATTTTTACCTCCCTTTTGTACGTAATTTCGTATCTTTATTGAAATAAAATAGCACGAATAAAGCGGCTATTTAATGATAGTCTGACTTCTGACCTTCGGGTCAAAATACATTGTCCCAGCCGTAGACGGGCATTAAGCAAGGAATCCAAGCAAAATCATCATGTAGAAAAACTAACTAACTAAATAAGCTAATATTACCACTTTTAGAGTTTTTAATTAACCCAAAATAGAAGGGAAAAGTATCAACAAAGTATGGATTTAATAACCTTTTACATTTTAGCGATTATCTTTGTTGCTACATTAGTTCGTTCAACTTTTGGTTTTGGTGAATCACTGATTGCTGTTCCATTGCTTGTTCTTCTAATTCCTATTGAAATTGCCGTCCCACTCTCTGTACTAATTTCAATTCTAGTTGCAGCATTTGTGGTCGTACAAGACCGAAAGCAAATACATTTAGACAGTGCGAAATGGCTAATTATTTTTGCCACTATTGGAGTTCCATTTGGATTAGTCTTGCTGTTGTATGGAAACGAAGATATGACAAAGCTTGTCTTGGGTATACTCATTATTTTATATTCAATTTATTCCCTGTCTTCTAAAAACAATTTTGAATTGGAAACAGATAATAAATTTTGGTTGTTCTTTTGTGGATTTTCTTCAGGTGTATTTGGAGGAGCGTATGGGCTCAATGGACCACCACTTGTTATATATGGAGATATGCGTAATTGGACAGCAAAGCATTTTAGAGCTACTTTACAAGCTTATTTCTTGCCTGCAAGTACGTTAGGGATGTTTGGGTATTGGTATAAAGGACTCTGGATCTCGTCAGTAACCCACTATTTTTTGATTTCTATTCCAGTAATAATTCCTGCTATTCTACTTGGAAGATATTTTAATCACCGGTTAAAGGATGGTGCTTTCTTAAGGTATATTTATTTTGGGTTAATTTGTGTCGGGCTTATATTATTAAGCCAAGTTTTAATTTGAAACAGTAGTAGCAACTAAAAAGTATTGAACATAGTTTGTGAAAAGTGTCAATTTTAATACAAACCTATTCGTTGCATGAAGTGACGCTCTTGATTTTCTACTTAATCACAAAAATTAGTTAGCAGTATATATGTTAGATACCCGAAAGAATAACTGTTATGTAATTACGGGTGGACCAGGAGTTGGTAAGACGAGTCTATTACAGGAGTTAGCGAAATATAAGTGTAAAGTCGTGCCTGAAGATGCCAGAGAGATTATCAAACATGAAATAGATACTGGTGGAGATGGTCTTCCATGGAAGAACAAAATACGTTATACCTATTTAATGCTTGATGCGGCAGTCCGAAGTTATGAAGCTATACCTCAAAATGACTCGGGGATTTATTTTTTCGACCGTGGAATTTTAGACGCAATTTGTTACGCAACTATGATCGGACTGGATGTTTCTACTGAAATGGAAAGCATCTGTAGAAATTTTCTTTACAATAAGAAAGTTTTTATACTTCCTCCATGGGAGGAAATTTATCATGCAGACAGTGAACGAAAACAAACCTGGAAAGAAGCAGCGTTTACATTTAGAATGATGAAAGCAACTTACATAGATTATGGTTACGAAATTATAGAAGTTCCGAAAGATACTGTAGGAAACAGAGCCAAGTTTATACTGCATAGTATTAATAGCCATCTCAATAGTTGAAGAGGCCAGCGGTATCTGGCGATGATTAGCTCAAAGGATAAAATTTTCCATCCCAGATCATTATGGTTATTTGAAAGAATTAAAACTCTTTTTCTCCAAACTCGCTTTTTATGAACCTTGATTTGTTCTTTAGCTTATTAAATGTATAGCTCAGGTTCAGTTGAATAACGTCAACTTCATACACATAATTTGTGGTGGTGTAGAATTCACCATCGCTCCAGGTAGTTATCCGTTGTTCGTTTGAAGTAAGGAGGCCCATATCAATGTTTAACCATTGTAGTGTAGCGCTCAACCTGTCATCCAAAAACGATTTGCGAACAGTTAAGTTAGGGGATAGGAATTGTGAATCTTCACCTTGGGCAGTATTGGTTCGGGATCTGTAATTAACTGCCAATTGTGTTTCCCAATTTTTGCCCCAACTGAAACTTGTATTCGCATTGATGGTGTAAATCCAGCTGTCAGTAGCGATGGGACGGTCATCAAATTCACCGGTTATGCTATTATGATACACATTGGCGCCAGCAAAAAATTGCCACCAATCTTTAGGGTTCAGTTCTAAACCTACTTCCAATCCAAAAGATTTTCCTGTACCTACATTGGAATAGATCCTGTTCAGAATAGTGTCATTATAAACTGTGTTCACCCGATTTATAAGATTTTGAACATTTCTGAAATAAGTGGTTGCCATGAACGAATTTTCGCTGAAAGTTTTCACCACTCCCAGTTCAACCAAATCTACGAATTCAGGCAGCAGCGTGGGATCACCTTGTTCCAATGTTTCCGAATGTTCCCGTTCAGGAAAAGGATTCATTTTGAAAGTTGTAGTTCTTTCTACCCGCTTGGAGTATGAGGTTTTGAGTTGAAGATCTTCATTCAACGAATATTGAACACTGGCAGAAGGATATAATTTTACAAAATCATAAGTATAGGTGGTATCCACTGTTGCCGCTTTATCTTGTAGATCAAGTGTTCTGTCCATGATTTCCAACCTTGCACCAGCCGAATAGCTCCATTTTCCTTTTTCACCAGCCAGCTGGACATATGCCGAATGTAATTTTCGGTTGAGATCTACTGCGCTACTGAATTCAGGAACAAGCTCAAATTCTCCAGTTTCATTATTTTTTCGCTCATAGACAAAGTCCCCCGTATGGTTTAGTAGCCGATATTGATAGCCAAATTCCCATATACCGAGTTGTTTTGGAGCAGTCTTGTAGTCAAGTTGGATCCGGGAGCCATGGAGCGGGTTGTCATTGGTATTGTATTCATCCTGATAGATGATGCTTGTGTCCGGATAGCCTAAGTTGCGATTGGTTGTGGGCCCACCAAGCATGGTGTATTCGTAGAGAAATGAACCGGAAATCTGGGATTTGTCCTGAAAAATGTGTTTATAATCGAAGCTTCCTAAGATAAAGTCTCCCCGTCTGATACGGAGATTTTCGTTATAATATTGCATGGTATACAACCGCTCGCCATTGACTACCGAATGATTATCATAATAAAGAATATCTGCAGTTCGATCTGCTGTTTTTTTGCCCGCATAGAAAGCGAGGCTAAAATCATTGGATTCATCCGGGGCAAATCCTAATGTAAATCGCCCTGAATAGGTTTTGGCATCTGTGCTCCTTTCTCCATCAGAAGGGAAGTAAGTAGTAGTGTCACCACTTGTCGTGTATACAAGCCCCTCCCGGCGCCCATTGATGTCATCCCTCAAATAACTTCCCCCTAATGATAAATCCCATTTTCCTTTTTTATGATTAAGTGTAAAATCGGCTCCATAACGCTGAGGTTTATCTTTATTGGCATAAGGCTCGATACTCGGTGAGCCAATTTTTGCATTCACCTGCACAAAAGTACCATCTGTTACTCCTCTTTTTGTGATAATATTAATGATTCCTGCTTTACCTTCCGGGTCGTATTTGGCAGAAGGGGAGGTAACTAATTCAATTTTCTCCACGGAATTGGCAGGTAATTGCGATAATAACGCCTCTGGGTTTGATTGGGTGGGCTTACCGTTCACCATGATTACAAATCCGCTAGTGCCACGTACTGTGATCTCCCCTTGGGCGCTGATGCTGACTGAAGGTAAATTTTTCAATACATCTGAAGCTGTACCACCCTGACTTGTTAAGAAGTTGTCAGCACTGAATACCTGGCGATCTACTTGATTCATAGTAGTGAGCTTTTTGCCAGTTACTTCTACTTCTGATAATAGCTGCTGATCAGGAGTTAAAGCTATAGTTCCCACATCCAGAAGTTGATTCTTACGAATAGTAATGGCAGGAACCTTCTTGCTTTCATAGCCTAGAAATTGTGTTAGAATATAATAACTCCCCGGTTTAATGTCTTCAATTGTAAAAGCACCTTCTTGATCGGTCACCACACCGGCAAGTAATGTGCTGTCTGTCAATTCATAAATGGCTACACTTGCGTATTCCAGTGGTGTGTTCTCCGTTTGGTCAATTAATCGTCCCTTGACGCCTGTTTGACTAAAAGCAGAATAACTATTAAGTATGAAAAAAAAGAATACTAAGCTCCTCATTATGGTGTGTTTATTCACCACAAAGAACTATCGTCTAGTGCTCTTAGTACGGTAGAAAATTACATAAAATGGTAAAATCAGACTTTTATTTTAGCCCGATACTCTAATGGGGTCAGATTTGTCTGCTTTTTGAAGAACTTTACAAAATTGGATGAATCTGTGAAATTTAGATCATAAGCTATTTCAGAAATCTGCCTATTGGTGTGTGTAAGATAATTTTTTGCTTCAATGAGGACTCTTTCCTTAATTACTTCCCTTGCATTTAATTTTAGTGTTGACTTACAAATTGCATTGAGTTTTCGAACAGATATTTTCATCCTGTCAGCATACTCTTGTATGTTTTTTAGTTGGGTAAAGTTCTCATTGATGAGCCGTTTAAAAAGCGCCAATTGATCCACAGTCGTTGGATCTGCTTTAGACGAGTTAGAAGAGAGTTGCAAGGTCGAAATAATTAAAAGGTTAAGATGGGCAGCAAGCTGATCCAATGATGCTCCGCTTCGAAAAGATTGGTAAAAATTAGAAAGAAGTGGAAACATGTATTCGGCAGCATTCTCTATTTCAAAGCTTTTTGTTAACTGAAAGAGATTATTGAAAGCAGTAGGATAAGAGGCAAGTACTTCTTCTTTGAACAAGATCACATAACCATCTGGAATCTTACTGAAATCCCAACAATGAACTTCGCTTAACCCGAGATAGAAACCTGTATCGGGTAGCACCTCAAATTTTTCGTCACCTATCGTATGGATTCCCGCTCCTTTGGATAGGAAAATTAGTTCATGGTATCCAGCATGCCGGTGAGGGACTGTAGGTTTAATTACAGGTTTCATCCTGGAAACCTTAAGAAGAACTTCACTTTCTAGTTTGGATTTTAGACCTATGGCCATAGAAATTAGTTATTCTTGGTGTGCAAAGACTGCAAAGTAAGCTTTCTTCCAAAAATCTGATGCCTGAAATAGACGAGCGGTAGCATCTACCTGTAAAAGTTGCAAGTGGCAGCGATAATAGATCAACGGAGGAATCATTTTTGAGATTAATATGCCACAGAAAAGTGTACAAGTGTATCAGGCATCAAGTAGAGAGACAAGGACCGGGCAGACAAAGGCAGGAAGTATGACCACCGTTTTTTAGGTCATGGTCCAGGATTATTCGCTATTTACCCTGAATGTACTCCAATCAGGCAGGAAAAAAATGAGCAAAAAACACTGAAACGAGAGAAAGGAATGAAAAACCTGAAATCGGTCTCAGTAATCAGTGGTCAGTTGGTAAAAAAACATCCTACTTCCTTTCGGAGCGTGCGCGGAATTTTTCAATTTTCCAATCTTACAATTCCAAATAATTCCATAATCCGTATTTCGTCCTTCGTAAACTTCCGGGATTCGTTCTAAAGGCGATTTCCTCTGATGAAAATTTAGCAGCAATTGTTAGGAGGAAGGTATTGGTCAAATACTTCGTTGAAGAGTTTTTGGACTTGGGACCATCTCACAGGGTTGATGCAATAGCTGACGGATACCCCTTCAATAGTTCCCTGAATCAGTCCTGCCTCTTTCATCTCACGGAGGTGCTGGCTAATAGTAGCTTGGGCGAGTCCCAGCTCCTGCACCAGATCTCCGTTGATACATGTATTGGATCTCAATAAATATTGGAGAATCGCAATTCTGGCCGGATGTGCAAAGACCTTTGCCACTTGCGCCAGCTCATTTTGCTCCACTGTAAATAAGTCAGATTTTGTTACTCCCATAGTTCATGAATTCATTGTGATAATACGATATAATGTGGAGAATCAAAATTAGTTTTTAGCACATTTTTCATTTTGGCCTACCTTAAAAGTACGCAATGCGGATATTTATTCATTTTAAAAGCACCATACTCTTGTGGGAACACATGTATTGTTACATATTTGCAATATTGTTGCAGTTAAAATTAATCATCCGAAAATGCTTGAAGCGATCAATCTGACGAAGAGTTATGGGCAATTCCATGCGCTGAAAGGTCTAAATCTTAAAATTCAAAAAGGAGAAGTCTTCTGCCTTTTAGGCCAGAATGGAGCCGGCAAGACAACTACCATTAATATTTTCCTGGGGTTGCTGCCCGCAACCAATGGTAAAGCGCTGATCAATGGCATTGAGATCAAACCCAATTCTTCGGATTTCAATAAGCTGATTGCTTATATCCCAGAGATCGTACAGTTGTACGGGAATCTATCCGGGATCGAAAACTTGGATCTTTTCAGCCGAATGGCAGGATTCAAATACTCTCAGAAGGAACTCGAAGAGTTTTTAGAAAAGTCCGGACTTCAAAAAGAAGTGTTTTCCCGGCCTTTAGGTACTTACTCCAAAGGGATGCGTCAAAAAGTGGGGATTTCCATCGCATTGTCCAAGCATGCTGAAGTCATTTTTATGGACGAGCCTACTTCTGGCCTTGATCCAAAAGCAACTGCTGAATTTACAGCTATATGCCAAGAACTGGCCGCTAATGGTACCTCAATTTTTATGGCGACCCACGATATATTTAATGCAGTCAATGTGGGGACGAAAATTGGAATTATGAAAGAAGGTGAATTGGTACACGTAGCACAGACCAATGAAGTAGATGCCAAGGAGCTACAGGAATTGTACTTAAAAACAATCTAATTTTATGACAATAAGGTTAATAGGAGCTTTGTGCCTTGTGATAGCCATGTCTCTGTCTGCATCCGCGCAGATTCTCATTAGAGGAACTGTCCAGGTGGATGATAAGATTCCGCTTCCGGGAGCTTTGGTACTAGTATATAATGAGGAAGGGAAGTCGCAAGCAGTTACAGACATAGACGGAAGATTTGAAGTTTCTGCTGAAGCAGGAAAAACATTTAAACTGGAAGTTAGCTTTTTGGGATACAATACGTACCGAACAGCTATTGATCTCAAAGGAAGTTCCAACTACTCGATGGGAAATATTTTCTTGGAGGAGAACCAGCAAGAACTTCAGACCATTGAGGTATTAGGTCGGATACAGAAGGATTATACCAGCGACTATTCTTTTTCAGCCACTAAAATAGCTATAGCAAACAAAGAATTGCCGCAGTCACTTTCAGTAGTGACGAAAGAACTCATTGACGATAGGCAAGCCTATCAATTGGCAGATGCCGTCAAAACAGTGAGTGGGGTTAGTTCTACAGGGTTTTATAACCATTTTAATATTAGGGGAATTACCCAGAATGAAGAGGGACAGATCATCAATGGGATGCGGACCCATCAGTATTATTATCTTCAGCCCATCACATCAAATATTGAGCGGGTCGAGGTACTGAAAGGCCCCGCATCAGTAACTTTCTCCAGTGTGGATCCTGGGGGGAGCATCAATATGGTAACCAAGAAACCGCTGAAGAATGACCGTAAAGAAATCAAATTAAGTACCGGGAGTTTCAGCACCTTTCGGGGTTCATTAGATTTTACAGGGCCTCTAAACCAGGAAAAAAGCTTGCTCTATCGCCTGAATGTTGGGATGCAGCAAGGCAAATCATTTCGGGACAATGTGAGAAATGATGTGTTTCTAGTCTCCCCTTCATTCAGTTATGTACCCAATGATCGCACTGCAATAAATGTCGAAATGATCTATAGCGACAATAACGGAACCCTGGATCGCGGTCAGCCTATATTTGGTGCCCAAGCTGGAGTCACAGATTTAAACAGTACTCCGATCAGTCGGAGTTTAAGCGCAAGTGACGATTTCTTCCGGTCAACTGAAATGATATTCATGTCAAACTTTAGCCAGAAACTTACAGGTTTCCTCAACTTCAATGTTTCCTACATGAAGCAAACTTGGGCTGAAGATCTGTCGGAGCACCGGACTACCAATGCATTTGCAGTGGATATCGACAATAATCCAATTCCTAGCTTGGTCAATATGCGGTATGTGGAGCGAAAGCAGTTTTGGGAAACCGATAATCTCAGTGCATATTTTGATACAGATTTTCAAACTGGAAAAGTCGGGCATAAAGTATTAGTTGGATATGATCTAAACCGGTGGCAGAAAAGAAAAGGGGGAAAGCAAAATTCTGCACGTGGCTATCTTTTCTCCAATGGGCAAGCTACCAATCGATTTGATCCGGCTTTAGCGGAGGAGTACCTGACTTATGAAGTCGAAGGCATAACCGTTCCGCTTCCCAACGTTCCTTATTTTGATCTGAACAATCCAACTTACAATGTTGTAAACATAGATAATTATACGATTAACTCCATTATAGCTATCCCTTCTGCATTGACCACTACGAATGGATTGTATGTTCAATATCAATTCAAACTAGGGAAGTTTTCTTCTCTGCTAAGTTTGAGACAGGAATGGTTTGAAGACATCACGAATTATGATACTGAGCAGGAGGCCAGATTTGACAATTCGGCACTTATTCCGCGGATCGGGCTTGTCTATGAGATTACAAAGAATATTAATGTATATGGAACCTATTTGGAAGGATACCAGCCTCAATCCAATACGGTATCATTAATGCCCAGCACATCCGCATTTTTTTGGGATCCTAATTCTCCGGCCCGCTTTAAACCCCTCATTAGTGACCTGAAAGAATTTGGTGCTAAAGGGGAGTTCTTGGACAACAGATTGGGTGCTTCTTTGGCCGTTTATGAGATTAATCAGGAGAACATCCTGATCAATGCGAATCTTCCCGAATTCCCTGACTCCCTGACACAAAGAGGGGCCGACAGGAGCAGAGGTGTTGAATTGGAGTTGAACGGATACATATTGTCCAACTGGCAAGTAAATGCTTCTTATAGCTACATCGACGCAAAAATTATTGGTGATGCGGACGACTCACTGGTAGGTGAGCGAAAAGAAAATACCCCGGTCAATAGTGCTAATATTTGGTCGCGATATGATTTTGTCAAAGGTGCGCTGAACGATTTAGGGTTTGGATTGGGATTGCAATACAGCGGAAATAAGATTCCATGGTATACCCGTGATTTCACCTTGCCAGAATACACATTGGTGGATGTGGCCGTGTATTATGCTCCAGAGAATAGTCCTTTTGAACTGACATTGAAAGTGAACAATCTGCTTGATAAAACATATTGGAACGGTGCTCAAAACTATACCCGGTTATTCCCGGGAGCTCCAAGAAACATGATGCTGACCGCTGCATACCAATTTTAATAATCAAATGAGAAAGGTAAACGTCTTATTAATAGCCAAGCATTTTTTGGTAAACACGTTCAGGACCAAGGCAGTCTATCCATTAATGCTAGTGGTTTTTGTTCTGCTTTGTTTTAGTGCATATTCCGGATGGGTGAACTATGAAAAGCAGAACGGTATTCGAACTTATTATCAGGAGAAAGCAAGAGAAAGCTGGGAGGCAAATCCAGATAAGCATCCGCACCGGATGGCGCATTTTGGCACCTTTGCGTTTAGACAGAAGTATCCGTTGAGCATGTTTGATTCGGGTATTGAGAGTTTTACGGGAAATGCGGTTTTTCTGGAAGCACATAAGCAAAACTCTGTCAATTTCTCTGAAGCTAGTCTTTCTACAGGTCTTCTACGTTTCGGAGAACTCAGTTTGGCAATGATCCTTCAGACAGTCTTCCCATTGATTATATTCTTTATGGGTTTTTCTGCCATCTCTGCAGATCGGGAAAACGGAACATTAAAGATTGTATTGACGCAAGGGGCGAGATGGATGGAGATTCTGCTTGGAAAGACGCTAGGACTGATGTCACTGGTATTACTTTGTTTGGTTCCTATGGTGCTTTTAATGGTAGGCTTTCTGATTGTAGAAGGAGGGGAATTGACACGTGATCTGTGGTTGCGGTTTGCGGTACTTGGATTGGTTTATGTCCTTTTCTTCTTGCTGATTAGCCTGGTGACTGTTGCTGTTTCGGCCAGTTCAGGTACCTCAAAGAACGCACTCATCAAGCTTCTTGCAATTTGGCTCTTGTTGGTAGTCTTACTACCGCGATCGTCCCAAGCCATGGGAAGTTACCTCTTTCCATCACCTTCCAAAGTGGAATTTGAATCTGCTATTGAAGAGGAGATTGTTCTAAAAGGCGACAGCCATAATCCAAATGACCCCTATTTTAAGATGTTGAAGGATTCTGTGCTTGAGGTTCATCAGGTATCCTCAGTGGAGGATCTTCCCTTTAATTATGGTGGCTTTGTCATGGCTATAGGAGAAAAAAACAGTTCTGAGATTTACAAAGAGCACTTGGATGAGCTAATGCATAATTATGAGCAACAAAATAAGGTGTCCAAATTGACTGCAGTGATCAATCCATACATAGCGGTTAAAAATTTGTCTATGGCCTTGTCGGGGACAGATTTTGCCACTTATATCGATTTTCAGGAGCAGGCAGAAAAATACCGGTATGAACTGGCCCAGAAGATGAATGAACTTCAGATGGAGCACATCAGCCCAGCAAAGGCTTCCGGTTCATCAGGTAAGGCCCATGTGGTAAGTAAGGAGGAATGGAGTGAAATGCCAGATTTTCGTCATCACTTTTTGTCATTTAATGAGTCCTTAAAAAACGAGCTTTTTTCATTGGTCTCGATTGTATTGTGGTTTGTGGCTGCAAGTTGTGGCATCACTTATCTTTCTAAAAAAGCAAAATCAATTTAGAGTATGTATCGGTTATTGATAAAGCAATTTTTTCGGTCCAAGATTGTCATCTTATGCCTGGGGCTGGTGATTATTTTGGGTTTGACAGGGATTTTGATTGGAAAGCAATTTCTGGATCGTCAGGAAAAAGCCATACAAGAGGTTACACATTACCAGCAAGCACATATTGAACGGAATGTGCAATACCATCAAGATGATATGGGATTGCTGATGTACTATTTGCGGTTTGCATTGATCAATAAGCCTGATAAACTTGCAGGTCTTTCTATCGGTCAAAGTGATGTAAATCCAGAGGTACAACACATTACTATCCGTAATCTGGAGGGTCAGAAATACGACACAGATTTAGTAAATCCGTCCAGTCTTCAGGCAGGAAATCTCGACTTGGGCTTTGTAATCATATATCTGCTTCCATTGTTGATTATAGTTTTTACATTCAATCTTCTTTCCGAAGAGAAAGAGGTCGGAACATGGCAGCTTGTGTCCATTCAGTCATCTTCTAAAGTGAAGTATTTGCTCACTAAGTTGTCCGTGAGGATGCTAGTATTAATGGGATTGTTCATTTTGCTGCTTTTGGCAGCCAAAATCATTTTGAACCTTCCTTTTGATGGAGCATTGGTTGCTTTTTTTCTTCTGGCGACCTGTTACATCATCTTCTGGTTTACGATCAGTTTTTTAGTGGTCACTTTTCAGCAAAATTCCAGTTTGAATGCGCTGATCATGCTGTCTCTATGGCTAATGCTGGCCATACTGCTCCCGGCGAGCATCAATAGTTACTTGAGCAACAAATATCCGGTGCCTGAAGCGCTCGAAACTATGATCGAGCAGCGCGATGGCTATCATAAAAAATGGGATTCAGACAGGAATAAAACAATGAAAGATTTCTATGCGCATTATCCACAATTTGAATCATATGGTATGCCGGACGAAGAGGAATTTACCTGGCTATGGTACTATGCTATGCAGCAGATGGGTGATGATGAGGCGAAGGAGGAAAGTAAAGCTATGAGAACGAAGCTTTTGCAGCGAGAACAAGTAAGCAGGAATATTGCCTGGCTTATCCCTACAATGCATGTTCAACTGGCATTTAATAATTTAGCTGGAACAGGTTCTTCAAGTCATATGGATTTCTTGGATCAGACAACAGCATTTCATGAGCAGATAAGGTTATATTTTTATCCTAAAATTTTTGAAAATGCTCCGGTGCTTGAAGAAAAATGGGAGGGATTTAAGCCTGAATTTATAGTGAAAAATTATTCAGTAAACTGGCAAAATCTGTTACTGCCAGTTATATGCGGCTCATTGTTGATTTCATTTGCTGCATTCTGGAAAGTGAGCAGAGAAATCATGTAGCAAGTACAAAGTGTCAAGAATCAAGAACCAAGAGCCAAGAGACAAGAATCAAGGACGTGACAAAGTATCAAGTTTGCCTGCCGTAGGTAGGACAGGTGGGTAGCCATGGGCATGGCCCATGGTGAAAATTGAAATAGCGTTATTTCCTCGGCGCAGGAGTATCATATGGAAACAGCGGTTGTTGCCGAGGATAGAAACGAAAGGTAAATTATGTTACAAGTATTTTGATTCGCCAAAGATGCTGTTTTTAAGAAAAGGGATAACAATAAAAAAGCGTCAACAAAAATCAGGACATGATAAAAAACAAGAGAATCAAGAACCAAGAGCAATCAAGTAGTAAAATATAAGTATCAAGAGGCGAAAAAAGAGATGAGTGGATGGAATGATTTTTCTAGCATCAAAAACACGGTAAATCGTATTTCGTAAATCGTAATTTACTAAACTAAAGAACAACAATAAAAAGTGTCAATCCCTACACAAAAGCTTTCAATTTATCCAGCAGGTATTTTTTGCCCAAAATCATCTGACAGGTAACCATTGCGCTGATGGTCACTCCCAAAACTCCATGAAGCACCACATTTTGTCCTGTCATGAATAGATTGTCCAACTTGGTGTTTGCACTGATAAAGGACTTCACTGGCGCCTTAAAATCCTTCTTTATACCATACAACCCTCCTTCGACAGACCCAATGTAATCCCGCTGCGTAAGAGGGGTAGCGGTATAAAAACTTTCAATACAATTTCTAAAATCAGGATAAATTCTTGATAAAGCATTGATCATTTCTTCCGCCTTTTCCCGTTTGAATTTCACATACTCATCCGTTCGCGCACTTTCACTCAGCGTAGTATTGTAGCTTTCTTCCCATTTCTTTACATCAGCATAATTCATGTATGCAATTGCTGTAAGCGTGTGGGCATAGTGAATGTCATTGCTGGGTCTAGAATTAAAAATTGCTACCGCTTTCAGCCAATGATTCTGCTCATATTGCTGTGAATTCCAGACGTCATCATCAATGAAATGATAGTGGTTGGAATTTGAAAATTTAAAAGTTTCAGGCTTTAACTTGATGTACAGGATAAAGGTGGAGATTGTATTTTCCAGCTGAAGCATGCGATTGACGTTCACTTTGCGAAGGCCTTCTGTATTGAGAAGCTGGAAGGTCAACGTAGGATGCATATTGGAGATAAACTGCTTTCCACGAACATGTTGACCATTCGAAAGGACTACGTGCTGAACTTGCTTTGCGGAGTTTTCAATTTTTATCACCTCAGAATTAATAAAAATCTCCCCGCCCATTCTTTTGATGTCTTTGCGCAGTTGATTGGAGATCTGATCGCTGTGTTTGAGCTTGTAGGCACTTCCTATGTAAGAATCTATGATCAGCGCATGAATGTAAAAAGGCGAAGAATTGCCTTCACCGGCATAGAGCAGATTTGATCCTGCAAGTACCTTTCGCAATTTTGGATTGGCCGTACAGGAATCTATCATCTCCTTTGCACTTAGGTTGAAGACGCTCATTTCATCCGATTCTGCAAAATCTACTTGAAGATTATACCATTCAAATTTTGCACAAATACGTTGAATCTCTTCACAGTACCTTCTTAATCCCTTTTCCTCTTCTGGAAAATGTGTTAGCAATTGTTGAACAAAATTCTCATATCCTTGCCCGTGCGGATAGTGAATGTCATCGTTTTCAAATGAGATTAAATCGTAAGCATCGGGATCAAGAAGTTCTTTTTCCACATTTTCCATCAGATTGAAATACCTGAAAAATGGATACAATGCCTGGCCTTTTTCCAAGCCTCCGATGTAGTGGACCCCTGAATCAAATTTTACTTTGTCCCGCTTGAACGTCTGAAGATTGCCTCCGATCTGCGCGTTTTTCTCAAGAATGCACACAGATTTACCCTCTTGAGCCAGCACATAACCACAAAGGAGCCCACCCAAGCCAGATCCTATGATCACAATGTCATACGCTTCTTTAATTCTGGGCATTCCTAGTGTCAATTATTCTTTTTGGCTTTCTGCTTTCATCTCGAAAAAGCAATGCCTGAATGTTCGAAACAGAAGATTTCTTCAACATTGGTTTCACCCGAAGCCGAGCTTGCAAACTTACGAGTAGCGAATTGCAGTCAGACTCTGGACATGTCTCAGGAAGGATAATGCTGACAGTGTCCAGACCATTTATATCTGCACCGATTTCGATGAGGTAAGGACTGGCTGAAGCATGGTCATGAAGTATATCTTCAATCTGGCTTGGGAATAGGGTTGTGCCTTTGAGTTTGATCATCTGGTCCAATCTGCCTTCAATCGGCCCAAGCCTTGGCGTATTCCTTCCGCAAGCGCAGGCTTTACTGTGTTTTCTTGCCAGATCGCCCGTTTGGAATCTCAGCAAGGGCATTGCTTCAATTCCCAGTGGAGTGACCGTGACCTCACCGATTTCTCCATCTGCAACTTCATTGCCATTTTGATCCAGAATCTCTAAAATAATCAGTTCTGGAAGTAAATGCCCGCCATTCTTCGCTTTACATTCAGTGAAAGCCGTAGCCATTTCTGTGGAGGCGTAAGTAGAGCGCAGATCCAGGTTCCAATGGTTGGTGATGTTTTTCAATAACTGATTGTCACTGAAGTCTGCATTTCTCAACGGTTCGCCGATGCATAGCGCTTTAGTGACTTGGTGAGGAACATCCCTTGTATGCGCACCCAACTTTTGGAGAAAAGAAGGTACTGCAATCAGGGCTGTTGGCTTAATTTGTCTGATCATTTCCCAGTGGAATTCAGGAGTTCCGTGACCTGCGCGCATTACAGCTGCACCAATCTTCGTCAGACCAAGATAATAAGCCATTCCAGCCATGAAACCTTTGTCCAGTGTGGTGGTGATCTGTACAATGTCATCTACTTTAAAACCGGCGATTTCCAGAGACCGAGCCTCATTGTAAGCCAATCTTTCCAGGTCCCTTTTGCCTAAGGCGATCGTTACAGGCTTTCCTGTGGTTCCTGAAGTGGTGACATATTCTACCACTTCTTGCGGTGGAACGCATAAGAATTCAGAATTATATTCAGCAAGGTCTTTTTTTGATGTCCTGATGAATCTGGAAATGTCTGAAACCTGTGAAATTCTTTCAATTGACTCTTTAGGAATTTTTCCTTTGTAGAACGGCGAATTTAAATAGATATAGTGTAGGTGCTTTTTGAGCAACTCCACCTGCAGATTTTCCAGTTCATCAGCAGACAAAAAATCAACGTTGGTAATGGGATCTAAATGCATAAGCTTAAACTACAATAACGACGGCCACCGCAGTTTGTGAAGTGTGACTGAGTGTCAAAAGTATATCAGTATAACCTTCTTTCTCAAAATATTCCTTACTGTTTCCGTGCAACCTCAGTTTTGGTTGTCCCGATTCAAGTCGATAAACCTCTATTTCATGAAATTGAGCGTCATTTGACCAGCCAAGGCCTATAGCCTTCATATAAGCTTCCTTAGCGGCGAACCTAGCTGCAAAACTTTGGTGTTTTTTAGCTTGCGCATTACAATAGGCTTCTTCGGTAGGGGTGAAAGCCAATTTCACAAACGCTGCTTTTTGGCACTTTTGAGCTATCCGATCGACTTCAGCTATGTCAATTCCAATTCCTCTCATTTGATTTTAGCTAGATTTTCATTGATCTGCGTCTTGATGCTACGGTATGGAATTTCTTTGCTCAAGGCCTGTTTGTAGTATGTTTTTGCTTGCAGAAAGTCTTTATTTTCATAATAATAATTTCCAAGTAGAAAGTAAGGCTCGTAATATTCCGGATTGGTAGAAATCCAGTTTAGTATGAATTCGTTCCGTGGAACTTCTTTATGGCCAATTGACAGAAAATCAGCCTTTAGCAGTTTGTATTTTTGATAATCCACAAATTCATTACTGGTAAAAAAAGGATCCTGTTTCAGTTGAAGTGAATCGATTTCAGGAGAAAGGGACGGATTTAACTTTCCCATGTTTTTGATTGAATTAACATCATATGCACTGAAAACATTTTCCTGAAAAGGCGCTACAGAGATATATACTAGCCCTTTTATTGGCTCAAAAATCACCGAATGATGTGCAAGTAATTGATTGATTGCCATGGGATTTCCTGTGCCTAATACCTTTCCGTCCACTCCTTTCCGTTCTCTAATATAGCGCAGTGTATTAGCTACAGAAATCGAGGTGTCCTGTGATGTCAATTGGATCATCCGCTCAAAACGGGGCATGGATTCAGAATCCCGGATATGGTCCATATTGAGGATCGAATTTTTGAGAATTTCACTTTGAAAATGATTGGCTACAATGAGTTGATCACCTTCTGGATAGTATATAGCCGTTTTTTCTGGGGTTTTCTCGACCACAGCAGCTTGTTGATCCAAGGCTGAAGCTATGGTGAACGACTCAGATACAAAGACGTCATATTTTGAGACAATAGCCAATGCTTCTTCTATGGTGGAAGCATATTGGATGACATCCCGCGCTATGATGGACACCGGCGTGGAGCTTTTAGTGGGAATTTCCGATGGCAGCGAATTAAGTGTGACAGAAAGTCCCTTTTCATTCATTCCAGAAACAACCCCGCTAAATCCTCCCCAAGTCACAGAAACGAAATCGTAACCTTCACTGGGATTGACAAAAAGAACGATTTTATCCTTTGCAAACTCATCTCCAAAGTAGAAATCAAAATTCCTCCCCAAAACCATTTCAGGTTCCTCCTGCTCGAAATCCCATTGAACGACAGCAGTACAGGCTACCAAATTCATATTTTGCACCATGTGACCAATATCGTGTGCAGCGTGATAATTCAATATCCGGTTGAATTTTGGGCCTACATAAGAATATTCATCAGAGAAGCTTTGGGAGACCGCATAGATTTCTTGCAGATATTCTTCTGGAATATCCTCATCCAGATTTCGATTGAACCATCCGATTCCAAGTTGCATCAGGGTACGCAGAACTTTTGAGGGCAGTAATTTTTCAATTTCTCCTACGAAAGCCGTTTCTTGACTTTGAATAAGTTCCTTGTGCAGTAAACCCATCGCCATTCCCCGCTCATAGGGAGTTCCTTCTATGTAACTCTCCCAATTCCCCGACTTGTTTTTGCGGAGCCAATTGTTCTTATAACGAAAAGTAGTAGGATCGATTTCCTCTCGTTGGAGATTTTGGGAAATGGTATCGGAGATTTTAGGTGCAGGATAAACCGTAAGTTTAATAAAAACCAACGGCAAAATGAGCAACAGAGAAAGTACTCCGAACAGGATGAGTTTTTTCTTCTGCAATTCTAGTTTAATTTAGGCTCTGGTTCTTTTGGAAAAAAGAATTGACACATTCACATTACTAATTTTCAAAGTTATGAATTTATTTTTCTCCCTTATTCTTCCACTTTTGACATTTTATGGAGGCGTAAAAAAGGACGGACTGGAACCTGTCACTTGGCTTGGTATTGATTATACACAGGCTAAGTTTGTAGGTTCGGAAGGCTTTACTGATCCTTCTGATTTACCGCGGTTTTTGCTTGCATGGAATGATTTTGTCATCACTGAGCCGGATAAATACGATGTGAAGAAAGCGCTTGGTGATAGTAATGTAACAATAGACTTAAGTCATACTTACCAAAAGAATGAAACCATCAATACGGAAGCAATGGTCCAGGAAGAAGATTTTCAGCTTTCGCGGGAAGAAGTTGAAGCTGTAGCGAAGTCCTATGATTTGTCCGGACTATCAGGCACAGCAGCGCTTCTGGTAGCGGAATGCTATAATAAGAAAAGGCTTGAGGGTTCACATTGGCTGGTGATGGTTGACGCACAAACTTCTGAAATTCTATCTGCAGAACGATTTGTAGAAAAGCCAGGTGGATTTGGTCTGAGGAATTATTGGGCCCGGACTATTTATGGACTGCTCAAAAGCAAGGAGAAGACCGTCCGTACAGGGAAGTAATTACCTGAATTTTATTAATAATTGTAGGTTCAGCTATTCATAAAATGCATTAGCTAGTTCCAAGGCGGGCAAAGAGTTGATATGAAAAAAATAGTTGTGATTGGAGCTGGACCCGCTGGGGTGGTAGCAGCAAGTTACCTTGCCAAACAAGGTTTTGAGGTGATCGTGTTGGAGAAAGAGGGATTTCCAAGATTTGTGATCGGGGAGAGTTTACTGCCGAAGTGCATGGATGCGTTGGAGGAAGCCGGTCTGATGCCAGAATTGCTCGAAAAGGACTATCAAAAAAAGATGGGCGCGTCTTATTATAATAAAAAGAGTCAGACCTGTACATTTCTTTTTAGCCAGCAATTTTCTAAATCCTGGGATTACACTTGGAATGTACAGCGGATCAACTTTGATCAGGATCTGGTGGATGCAGCAAGAGCCATTGGCGTTCAGTTTGTCTTTGAAAGTACGGTGACAGCGGTGACTATTGAAGGTGATTATCGGGTAGTGACTTATCAGCAGAAGGATGGAAAAGAAGCGAAAATTGAAACAGCTTTTGTGCTTGATGCGAGTGGCTATGGACGTGTATTGCCCCGATTATTTGAGTTGGATAAGCCATCTATTCAGAAGCCGAGAGGTGCTGTTTTTGCTCATTTTGAAGATCAAAAGCGTACAGGTAGAGAAGGGGACGATATTTTTATTTATCCTTTTGATGAGAAGAATTCATGGATTTGGGTGATTCCTTTTTTTGACGGTACGGCTAGTGTGGGTATTGTATCCGAAACGGAAGAGACGAAGGCTTTTGCCGCCGAAGATTTCAACGGATATTTGAAGTTTGTACAAAACTTCAGTTTGCTCAACCAACGATTTACTACCGCCAATTATCGTCGTTCTCCAACAATGATTTTAGGTTATTCGGTGGGCGTGAAACGGATGTACGGAGAAGGGTATGTGCTATGTGGAAACTCGACAGAATTTCTTGATCCGGTTTTTTCATCAGGAGTCACCCTTGCTACAGTTTCCGGATTACTTGCCGCCAAGTTGGTGGAGAAGGAACTGAAGGGGGAGCTAGTGGACTGGCAAAAGGACTATGAGGATGAAATGAAGTACGGCATTGAGGTTTTTCGATCCTATGTCAATGGCTGGTACAATGGAGATTTGCAGACGATTTTTTTCAATCCAAAGATAAACCCGCTGATAAAGCGCCAGATTTGTTCTGTTTTGGCGGGACATGTTTGGGATCTGTCTAATCCGTTTGTCAAAAAGCATAAAACTATCCTTGCTACACTTGCTAAAGTGATTAAAATTGAAAATAAAGCGGGTGAAAGAATTGGGTTATAGTAGGTCGTAAACCTGCGTATGGTTCAGTTTCTTAACAGCTCATGACACAAAGGATGTCCTTATAGCATACTAATTTAACTTAGGATGACTTATAGTTGGGAGAAATCTAGGATGCTGTATTACATGAATTGCATAATAGTAACTTTTAAGTTACCTTTGCCCGAATGAATAAAGTTAGGCAAGTAATACAGTATAAAAATTATTTTGAAGACTTTCTCCTTGCCCAACCAAAAAAAATTCAGGATAAAATATTTAAGGTCATCGAAATAATCGAAACTTATCAACACGTGCCAAAAACTTATTTGGCGCCAATGAAATCACATAAGGGGTTATTTGAGGCGCGAATTAAATTAGGTTCGAATGTTTGGAGAGTTTTTTGCTTTTTTGATAGAGGTAAACTTGTAATTCTTTTGAACGGCTTTATTAAAAAGACGCAAAAAACCCCAAAGAACGAAATTGAAAAAGCGGTTAAATTAATGAGAGAGTATTACGAAGAACTGAAGAGAGAAAATGGAAACTAAAAGTTGGAAAGACATAAAAGATACAGTCTACGGGGAAAAGGGGACTGAACGGAGAGACGAACTGGAAAGAGATTTTGAATCTTTTAAAATAGGGCTTCTTTTACGTAATGCCCGTGAAGAAAAAAATCTGACCCAAGAGCAACTTGGTGATCTGATTGACAAAAAGCGAACTTATATTTCACGAGTGGAGAATAATGGCAGTAATCTTACTTTAAAAACCTTATTTGACATCGTAGAGAAAGGGCTTGGAGGAAAAGTTAACATATCGATAGAGGTGTGAAAAGTACGTTTTATGTAATGATAGCAATGGCGTCACAGACTTTGTTCCTGCTTTACCACTTTTACAGAAGTAGCCAAGGAGAATTCGCTAGGTGGATGCATAATTCTGGTAAAACATTCGAGGTTTCCAAAACCTCAAATGTTAAGATTTTCTGATCGCCACTAACGTGTTGCTTGAGTCTTTGGATTCTGAAAGAATACTCATCTCAAGCTGATTCTCCGCGATCCAGGTTTCTAAATACTCAAGATCAAAGAATGAGAGTTCATCCGTCGCTTTATTAAATTTTAGCCATTTCGTGCTCCATTTCTCCGACTTTAAAGTCCATCTATGCTTCTCAATGTCACTGGTTAAGCCATCTTTGATAATCAAAACCCCATCCATTTTCAATCCCCTGAGGCAGTTGTGAAGTACAATCTTCTTTCTCTCAGGGCTTAAATAATGCAGCACGTCCATTAATACAATCGCATCAGCAGAATCAATTGCCGTCTGGTAGATATCTTCTGTGTAGAACCGCATGCTGCCATCATTTAAATAGCAATTATTTGCAGTAGCCACTTTGTCTTCGTCATAATCTATACCGATGATTTCTCTGTCCCCATTTTTCAGTTTTAGGAAGTAACTCAAAAAACCATTCCCACATCCCAAGTCATAGATTTTCTTTTTCTCAAGCAATTCGCGGTGAATTAATGCGTAATTGTGCTTCTCGTGACGATATTTTATTTTAAAGTACCATTCCAAAATCGGTCCTTTGTACAAATACGCGTAGCTCAGTGGTGTAAATAAGTAGTCGGCATCTTCTCTTTCCACCGTGAATTTGGCATGCTCAGCTTTATAATATTTGGTGATGTTCTTAGCCCGCTGCCGATAACCTTCTCCAAACCGGTTGTCTGAATTGGAAATTCTGGGGAGAACTTTCATGTTCAAATACCCACTCTTGACATAATAGTCACCTTTTGGCAAGCTGTAGTGTAAACCGTGCAACAGCACAGGAGTAATATCTAGTTGGAGCTGTTCGCTTAGATAGAATGCCCCTTTATGGAACCGTGTCATTTTGCCATCTGCAGATCGGTGACTTTCTGGGAAAACCAATATCGAATAGCCATCGGACGCCAATTCTTGTAGCTTTTCCAAGCTGTCTTCTATCGGAAGAAAAGCTGGAATGTAATCAGCAAACCGGATGAATCTGCCGAAAATTGGGGAGTTGTAAACCCACGGGCCCACCAGAAAAGTAATTTTAGGATGCTGCATAGCGATGTACAAAATGTCCAAAAAGGAACTGTGATTCGCGATGATTATGGATGGTTTGTTAAAATCGAGAAGCCCGAAGTCGTAATAGCGCTTCTTAAGAAATACCATGAACGTTATAAGCGACCAGGTGAAGAGCTGGATCAGCCGATGTACAAAAAGTTTCTTGCTCTTTACATTCCAGAAAGGAATAATCACCACCAGAAATGTCACCAATGTGCTGAATAGGCAACCAAGAAAGAAAAAAGTAAAGGCAAGAACACTCATGATCAGTTCCAGAAGTGTGTACGGTGGTTTTCCTTGATCTGTCCGTCTCGTGATCAGCATTCTATACAGAAAAGGCTGCACCACAAAGCTCAGAATTACTATAGTGCTGATGCCTATTACGCTTATTACTGCTATAGATCGGATGGCAGGGTGCTGACCAAAAAACAAAACCCCAGTTCCAATAATCGTACTGATAGAAGAAAGTAGAATCGCTGCTTTATTAGTTGCAAGGCCATTTTTTCCATATTTGTACTTGTTTTGTAATCCATCGGTAATGAAAATTGCAAAATCATCGCCAAGGCCAAAAATGATGGTGGCAATCATGATGTTGATGAAGTTGAATTTGATGCCAAAAAGTGAAGCCAAACCCAATATCCAAACCCAACTCAATACCATTGGAAGGAAAGAAATAAGTGTCAGCTCCAATCTCCCATAGACGAGCAGCATGGTCAAAAAAACTAGTACACTGGCGATGACAAGAAGCAAATTAAAATCAGCTTTAACAGAATATACAAGCGATTCCGCGATACTTTCCCCGTCTACTATATAGGTTCCGGGAACTGTGGAAATGATCTCTTTCCAAAAAGAATAATCCGCTTTCCCAAAGACGATTGTAGTCAGGATTGTAGTGTTTTGATCTTGAAGGATTAACTTCTGAAGGCTCTCAAATTGGGACGCAAACTCAAATGTGCTGATCTGCTCCGGGGCTGTCTGTATTTTGGATATAAATGGTGCGAAAGCATTAGCCCTGTATCCCAATGAGTCTGAAATCGAAGCAAAATGGTTGATGAATGTGTTGCCTTTTTTCTCCCAAAAAGCCTTCCATGCTGCTGATCTTTGCTCGATATCTTTTTCAGGTAAAATAAAGGAACCGATAGAATTGACTTCCAATTTTTTTTCAGATGCGCTCGCTGTTAGTGTCTTAAAAAGAAGCCTGTTTCGCTCAGCCGCTTCATTTTCTGTAGCGCCATGAACTACAATCGTAATCCTTTTCTCGTTATCAGGATTGATGTTTTGATGCGCTATTTCCTTTTTCTTGAGGTATTCTGGATAAAAATTAAGTTTGGTTAGATCGTTTTCAAAAGCTACATCATTTGCAAAAAAGGCGAGAAAACAGGTTGCTACTAAGATCACTAGAAGCATCCATCTTGGCTGCTTGATTTTCTCGGCGCTAAATTTTTGAACTAGAATATCCAACTTTTTACTTCTACTTTGCATGGACTTCTTGCCTAAAAGTTGGATTAGATGAGGCAAAAGAAACAGAATAAATAACAGGGTAAAAAGCAAGCTCAATCCAGTAAACAGACCAAAGTCCCGCAAAGCCTCTGAATTGGCGAAGGTCAGGGAAAAGAAGGCTATAATAGTAGTAACACTGCTGATGATTAGTGGGAAAGCGATGCTGTTCCGCGTTTTGATAGCGTCTTTCTCCTGGCTCAGATGAGAGAAGAAATGGAAGGAGTAATCCACCACAATCCCCATAATTACCGCACTGGCACTGAGTGCTAAACCAGAGATTCCTCCTTCAAAAATATATATAAGAGTGACGGATGCTGCAATTCCAAAAGTGCCCGGCAATACAAAAAAGAGGATGGTAGAAAACTTACGGTAGTAGAAGTAAAGTAGTCCTACGATGAAGAGCAAGGCAAGATTTACTGTAATTAGTATGTCCTGTTTGATCTGTTCCGCATTCGCAGCTATGATAGCAAATGAACCAAAGTAATCCAGTTTTGGATGATCTTCGTTTTGATTCCAATTGTCTTTGAAACTTGAAAGTTGCTCATTAAAAAGCTGGGCGGTACTTACTTCCCTTGGATCAATTGTGAGCTGTCCATTGAGCATTAAGCTGCTTCCATCTTTGGATATAAACAATCCTTCACTAGCAAGCATATTTTGGAGGGAAAGTCCTTTTGAGAGGTTTCTGTAGGCAAGCTGACCGAGATGAAGCGGATCATCAGCAATCATCTGGGCCATGCCAAATCCTTGGGTGTTGCTAAGTGTTTCTTTGTTTTCGGCTAAGGATTTCGAAATATTTTTAGTTGAGATTAACTGGCTGATTGCATCATAATCACTTTCCTCCAAAAACAGATAAAGGTGGTCCTGCACAAAAGAGTTGAAGACATCAGGATCTATATCGGAGTGATATTGAAGATCAGCAAGTTGGGAACCGAAGGCTTCATTCAGTTGGGTGACAAGGGCATGTCCGGTACTGTCAATTTTGTAATTATCACCCCGGAAATCCCGGATATCCAAAGAGAAAAATATAGCACGTTCCCCTTTTACAATGACCGGTTTAAGTGCATCAAGATCTAACTTGTTGGGAATGGATTTATTTAGATTTTCATGAATATTCAAATGGGATACACTATAGCCACCTGCCAGAATAACTAGGATAAATAGCAATGCAGGAAGGTATTTAGTCAATTGGGGCATACAAATTCAACAACGAAAATCGTGGTTTGGTCATGCAATATTACAATCTCCCTATCGGACTATATTAAATCTATGTCAAATAATCGTGTAATATAGTAGTTCAACGCAATCGAAACAGTCAAATATTTTAGTTTTGTTGTTTATAATAGAAGTGTGCTATGAGAGAAGGTCTACCGAAAGATTATTTGCGGTTGGAGGATGTAAAGGAGTATTTTAGTAATGAAAGAACTTATGAGTTGTCTGAGACTCAACTGGAAAGATCTATTCGTTCCTTCAGGTTTTTGAGCGAATTCTCCAAAAATAAAGTTATCTATGGGATCAACACCGGCTTTGGGCCTATGGCCCAGTACCGCATTGGGGAGGATGATCTGCGTGAACTTCAGTACAATTTGATCAGAAGTCATGCCAACGGAACTGGTAATTTTCTCTCCCCAATTGCTACCAAGATCATCATGATCTGCAGGTTGAATACTTTGGCTTTGGGTTTTTCGGGGACTAGTCCTGAAGTGCTACAGACATTGGCAGCTTACATTTCGCAGGAGATTTATCCCGTTATTCCACAGCATGGTGGAGTGGGAGCAAGTGGTGATTTGATTCAATTGGCACATCTGGCACTGGGCCTGATTGGTGAAGGACAGGCACATTTCAAAAATAAAATAGTTCCTATCGCAGAAGCTCTTAAGGCCAGCAACCTCCAGCCAGCCACTTTGCAGCTCCGGGATGGCTTGTCGCTGATCAATGGAACATCGTGTATGAGTGGGCTGGCTACAATTAATTTAATCCGAACCTCCACCCTTTTACATTTCAGTGTTTTAGCTTCATCGGTGATGAACGAATTGACTGCTTCATACACGGATTCCTTCAGTGAGGAATTGAACGGTACCAAACTTCATTCGGGGCAGCAATTCATCGCACAGAAAATGCGTGAATTTTTGGCTGATGGAAGCGTATTGAAAAACCGTAAAGACCACCTTTTTAATGAGAAATATATTGATGGACAGGAATTTTTCTCAGAAAAAGTACAAGAATATTATTCACTGAGATGTGTTCCACAGATCATTGGGCCGATTTACGATACGTTTTTGAATGCTAAAAAAATAGTGGAGGAAGAGATCAATTCTGCTAACGACAACCCAATAGTCTGTGCTGATACAGCCAATGTATATCACGGGGGTAATTTCCACGGAGACTATATTTCCTTGGAAATGGATAAGCTGAAGATTGCTGTTACCAAGATGAGTATGCTAATGGAACGGCAAATTAACTATCTTATGAATGATAGATTGAACAATAAGTTTCCTCCCTTCTTGAATATGGGTAAACTGGGGTTCAATTTTGGGCTTCAGGGAATGCAGTTTACTGCGGTAAGTACAACAGCCGAAAATCAATCCTTGAGCACATCAGTATATATTCATTCCATCCCTAATAATGGGGACAATCAGGATATCGTAAGTATGGGGACAAATTCTGCACTCATGGCCGAACGCGTGATAGATAATACCTTTGAGGTACTGGCAGTGCAGTTGGTGGCGATTGCCCAGGCGATTGATATTGATCAAAGTTATGAGCGGCTTTCGACAGCTTCCAAAAAATTGTACGATTTTGTGAGGGAAGAAGTAGAAGTGATACAAGAAGATAAACCTAATTTCGAAGGATTGGCCAGATTAAAGGCTAACCTATTAAAAAGCAACGAAGGATTATAAATGAGAGAATGTTGTTTGATCACGGGAGCGTCCAGAGGTATTGGGAAGACCATTGCCATCACGTTGGCCCAGGATTATGGATTTCATGTTTTAGTTAATTACGCCAGCAATGAAGCAGCGGCATTGGATACGCTTTCCGCGATCGAGGCGATAGGAGGTACAGCTGAATTGATGCAGTTCAACGTACAGGATTATGAAGAGACTTCCTCGGCCATAGCTGAGTGGATCAAATCAAATCCAGAAGATCAAATCAAAGTATTGGTAAACAATGCCGGAATTACCAGGGATAATCTTTTGGTATTTATGGAAAAGGATGATTTCAATCATGTAATTGACATCAATTTGCGGGGCACCTATAATGTGACCAAGGCTGTGATCAATCACATGGTGCGGAAAAGATACGGTCGAATTATAAATGTGGCATCTCTTGCTGGAGTGAAGGGTGTGCCCGGACAGACGAATTATTCAGCCTCCAAAGGTGGAATGATTGCTTTTACGAAGTCTTTGGCACAAGAAGTGGCCAAACGAAAAATCACAGTAAATGCTGTGGCACCAGGATTTATCACTACAGATATGACCAAAGATTTACGGGAGGATGAATTAAAAAAGTTAATACCCATGAATAGATTTGGTACACCTGAAGAAGTGGCTGGGACGGTCTCATTTCTTGTATCAGAGAAAGCGGCCTACATCACGGGTGAGGTAATCAATATAAACGGAGGGATTTCATGAGCAGGGTAGTGATCACAGGAATGGGAATATATTCCTGCATCGGCAAAGATCTTAAAGAGGTGTTGCATTCGCTACAAAATGGATTGAGTGGGATCTCTATTGATACTAGCCGTGAAGCATTGGGATTTCGATCAAGACTCGCTGGAATGGTGGACGAGCCTGATCTGAAGTCTCTACTGAACAGGAAGCAACGAAATACGCTCAGTGAAGAAGCAAAATATGCTGTTGTAGCCACAGAAGAAGCGCTGGCAATGGCGGGTCTGGACAGTTCATTTTTTGAGCAGAATGAAGCTGGAGTAATTTATGGAAATGATTCCTCCGCAAAAGCTGTAATAGAGGCTGTTGACACCATTCGGGAAAAGAAAGATACGACGCTTGTAGGCTCAGGATCCATTTTCCAATCGATGAACAGCACAGTCACCATGAATCTGGCGACGATCTACAAACTTCGTGGAATCAACTACACGATCAGTGCTGCATGCGCTTCGGGTTCACATGCTATTGGGATGGGATACCAACTGATCAAAGCTGGAATCCAGGAAATGATCATTGTAGGCGGAGCGCAGGAAATTAATCCACTGGCCTTTGGGAGTTTTGATGGGTTAGGGGTGTTTTCTACGCGGGAGGACGATCCGAGAGCATCCTGTCGCCCATTTGACAGGGATCGGGATGGGCTGGTCGCAAGTGGGGGAGCAGCTACATTAGTCATCGAAAGTTATGAATCTGCTGTTGCCCGGGGTGCTACTATTTTAGCGGAACTGGTTGGTTATGGATTTTCTTCCAATGGGGAGCATATTTCAAATCCGAATGTAGATGGCCAGGTACGGTCAATCCGTATGGCGCTCAAGGGAGCGGGGCTGTCAGCAGAAGAAATTGACTACGTAAACGCACATGCTACTTCCACTCCCATTGGTGATAGGTTTGAAGGAATGGCGCTTTATGAGGTGTTCGGGTCGAAGACGCCGATCAGTTCTACCAAATCAATGACAGGACATGAATGCTGGATGGCTGGAGCCAGTGAGATCGTTTATTGCTTGTTGATGATGCAGCATGATTTTATTGCGCCAAACATTAATTTTGAAAATCCGGATGAAGTTTCTGCGGAACTTAATATTATTGCACATTCAAAGAAAGCTGAATTAACCCATGTAGTCTCCAATTCCTTTGGTTTTGGTGGTACAAATTCAACTTTAATTTTAAAGAAGTATGACGAAGGACAAGGTAATAGAGCGGATTAATAATTTCCTCGTAGAGGAATTTGAGGTGGATGAAAGCGTCATTGAACCTAGTGCAAGCCTACAGGAAACGCTGGAATTGGACAGCTTGGATTATGTGGATTTGGTTGTGGTGATTGAGGATAATTTTGGTTTTAAAGTGACAGGGGAAGATTTTAAATCTGTGCATACGTATCAGGATTTTTACGATTTGATCTTCGATAAAGTGAGTGCAGCGTAATGGCCTCATGGACAGGTAGAAGCAGAGGAAACGTTCTTGGGTACAAAATAGTAGTGCATTCCCTTCGTGTTTTTGGACTGTCCAAGACTTATTTTTTGTTACGGGTAATTTCCTTTTATTACTACCTTTTTGCAGGGGAGCCGAAGAGACATATTCTCAATTTTTATCAATATAATTTGGGGTTTTCCAGACAGAAAGCAAAAGCTTTATGTAAAGCTAATTTCTTCCTGTTGGCCCAAAGTATTCTGGATAAGATTGCTTTGGCGATGAATTTGGGCAAGGAAATTTACTATCAGCAGCGGGGTGAGGATCAATTGATCCAGATGGCCAAGTCCGGTCGGGGAGGATTTGTGATTTCTGCCCATTTGGGAAATTGGGATATTGCAGGAAATCTACTTCAGAATTTAGATGTACCACTGAATGTACTGATGTATGAGAATGAGGAGGAGAAAATCAACAGTTTTTTGAAGCGGATCGGATCCAAACCTAGTTTTAATATTATCCCAATTAAAGATGATATGTCGCATCTGGTGAAAATCTACAAGCACTACAAGCAAAAGGAACTCATTTGCATCAATGCAGACCGTTTTTTGCCTGGTGCTAAGACGATTACTGCTAATTTTCTAAATTCCAAAGCACACTTCCCTGAGGGCCCTTTCTCCATAGTAAATAAGCTTAAAGCTGAATATACTTTCATCTTTGCGGTGAAGAACAGTAAATTTGGCTACGAATTTAGCGCAACCAAACCCAGAATAGCAGCCGGGCAACTCCAAGAAATTGTAGCTGATTATGTTGCAGCTTTAGAGGAAAAAGTAAAACAGTTTCCCGAGCAATGGTTTAACTACTACGACTTCTTCCAAAAACCGACTGTATAACATGTCTAAGAAACTTGCACGTGACACTGTATGGCGCCGAATGCTTTCGGGAGGTAAAATCACCTCCTGAACTGTTTTACAAGCTTGGTTTAGTAACTTTGAATGTCTTTCTACCGACCACGGCAGTCCAGCTTTTTTTGCCCGCTGCTAAAAGGTGGTCTTGTTCAATAAGGAAGTAGCCGACATTCGCCACGTTATGAAAATTTAGAGAAGCTTTTATGCATTCATCTCAAGAATTAGAAAAAATCCCGATACTGTCATTGATCCCGCAGCGAGCACCAATGGTGATGATCAGTCGGGTGATCGGGTATTCTAAAAATCAAATTCATACAGAATTCGATCTTGATTGTGAAAATATCTTCGTAACTAATGATGTGTTTTCTGAATCGGGAATGCTTGAAAATATTGCACAGACCGCCGCAGCAATGGTGGGGATGGAGGCCAGAAAGAATCGGAAAGAAGTACCTTTAGGATTTATTGGCGGGATTAATAAAGTAAAAGTTTTTGCATACGCTGCCGTAGCCAGCACGATTAATACGAAAGTGGAAATCTTGCAGGAAGTATTTAACATTACACTGATCAGGGGCAAATGCTTTAAGTTGGATGAGCTGTTGCTGGAGTGTGAAATGAAAATTGTTATCAATCCGTGAAATATCTAGAAGATGAAATTCTTGTCAATATCCGATTTTCCGAAGTGGATTCTTTGGGGATCGTTTGGCATGGGAATTACCTAAAATTTTTTGAAGATGGCCGCGAAAACCTCGGTCTCAAATATGGAATGTCCTATCATGATCTGTATGAAAACAAGCTGATATTGCCTATCGTCGATACCAAGATGAAGTTCAAATCCGTACTTAAATTCGGGCATGTAGCTCGTCTTGTCACGAGGCTTCAATACAGTCAAGCAGCCAAAGTCATCTATGTATACACTGTTTACAATGAAACAACAGGCAAACTGGCAGCAGTGGGGGAAACTACCCAAGTCTTTGTGAATGAGGAGATGGAGCTTCAGTTAAATACCCCACCAGTTTTTGAAGAATGGAAGTCTAAGCAGATATGGCTGGAAAAATAGACGTCTTTTTAGGTGGAGAGAATGTCATTTCGCCGCTGGGTAAAGGTATTCAAGAGACTTTTGCTAATGCGAAAAATGGAAAAACAGGCCTTCGAGAACTGGTTCAGCCATTTGTAGGAACTTCGCGACTATTTGCAGCTAAGTTTGAAGAATCTACATTCACTACAGACTCTCCAATTCAGGAGTTCGCAGCTGAAAGTTGCCGTTGGAGTCTCGGGGAACTGCACTTGACGAATCAGCTAGAAGAGCGATGGCTGTTTGTATTAAGCACAACTAAAGGTGACATTAATCATTTAAAAACGGGGGATTTAGTGCGTGCAGATCCACTTCATTTAATGAAAGAACTTCAACGGGAATTACCTTTTTCCAGTGAAGGTGTTGTGATTTCATGTGCCTGTATTTCAGGATTGTCTGCGTTAATATACGCTGCTGATAAAATTGCTGCTGATCAGGTGGATCATGCTTTAGTTGTTGGAGCAGATCTTCTCAGCGAATTTACTACCCAGGGATTTGAGTCTTTCTTCGCTTTGGATAGTGGGCAGTGCAAACCTTTCGATGAAACGAGAAGTGGGCTGAACTTAGGGGAAGCGGCGGCGAGTCTAGTTCTTTCAAAGGATAAGAATATTTTCAAAAACGGCCCATTGAAGTATTTATCTGGCGCTATAGGCAATGATGCCAATCATATTTCAGGGCCCTCACGAACTGGAGAAGGGCTTTATCGGACGGTGAAAAAGGCATTGAAGTACAGCGGGAAAAGAAAAGAGGCTGTTCAGTTTATTTCTGCGCATGGCACCGGAACCCTGTACAATGATGAAATGGAGGCAAAAGCTTTTGCGCGATTGGGTTTACAATACACACCTTTAAATAGCTTTAAGGGATATTTTGGTCATACCCTCGGAGCAAGCGGTCTTGTGGAGATAGGGATGACAATGAAGAGTTTACGGATGAATTTGTTGTTGAAAACACTGGGATGCGAAAATCCAGGGACAGAAACACAACTCAATGTCCTGAAAGAAAACATCGAAACTGAAATAAGATTGGCCTTGAAAACAGCTTCTGGATTTGGAGGATGCAATGCCGCAGTTTTAATTGAAAAATTATAAACCATGGCGATAAAAATAATCTCCTCCTGTACTATAGAAAATGGTAGGATTTCTGTCAACGGAACCGAACTGTTTTCCCTTGAAAGTAAAGATTTGGGAATATTCTTGAAGGAATCATTTAAGTCTTTGGATTTGTCTTATCCGAAGTTTTACAAGATGGATAAACTGTGCCAGTTGGCATTCTTAGGTTCTGAATATATTTTAAAGTCGGTTCATCAGTCATTCAATGATGATGAAGTTGCACTTTGCTTTTTCAATGGAAGATCGAGTTTGGATTCTGATTTTAGGCATCAGCAGTTGATCAACGAAGGTTCCAAAGTAAGTCCTGCGATCTTTGTCTATACTTTGCCAAATATTATGCTTGGCGAAATTGCCATTCGAAATAAGTGGTATGGAGAAAATCTACTTATTTTGAAGCCAGAATTTGACTATGAAGAATGGGCTGCTGAGGCTGATCTGTTGATTTCATGTGGAAAAGCTAACTATTGTCTTGGGGGATGGGCGGATGCCTATCAGGATAATTATCAACTCCACCTTTACTTAGCAGAATCAAAGAAAGAAAATATAAAATAATGGATCGAAATGGAACCTATAGCCAAATTTCCTGCTGTGCTGCTTCTCCAGAAGCAGCAAAACAAATATTGCGGATAGTCATACAATATCATTAACATCAATAAAAGAATGGGTTTACAGGAAGAAATTAAAAAGCACCTGATCGAGCAGTTGAACTTGGAAGATTTGACTCCCGGGGACATCGCAGATGATCAGCCACTTTTCGGAGATGCAGGAATAGGTTTGGATTCTATTGATGCATTGGAAATTATCGTGATTTTGGACAACCAGTTTGGAGTAGTTTTGGATAACCCGGAATTGGGAAGGGAAGTTTTCAAATCAGTGAATACGCTTGCAGACTACATAGAAAAGAGCCGATCTTGACAGCTGTAAACATCACAGGACTTGGAGTGGTGAGTGCTTTGGGCGTTGGTGCAGCGCATCACTTTAATCAACTCAAATCTGGGGTTGTAGGCATTGCACGTTACCCCAGAGATGAAGATTTTTTGTATGCTGGAAAAGTGAATTTTACAAACCGGCAACTTGCAGCATTGTGCGGAGTTCAATTTTCTAACTACACATCCAGGACTGCTTTATTGGGGCTTTTTGCCGCCAAAGAGGCTTTGAGCAGAATAAAATCAGTCAGGAAATTCCCTGCTGCTTTTGTTAATGGGGCTACGGTTGGCGGGATGGATTTAAGTGAGCAATATTTTGCGGGCAAAAGTAACCCTGCGCAGCGTGATGCAAGGGTTTTTGAGATGCATGACTTGGGAGCGAACACCACATTCATCGCAAATCATTTACGGGATTTTCAGTACGTAAATACAATTTCTACAGCATGCTCCTCTGCTGCAAACTCGATCATGCAGGGAGCCCAGCTGATCCGGTCAGGAGAATTTCAATATGTACTAGTTGGCGGAACTGATGCGCTATGCGATTTTACCATTGAAGGATTTAAGTCGCTGATGGTTTATGATTCGGCATTATGTCAGCCATTTGATATAAATAGGCGGGGGCTAAATCTGGGAGAAGGTGCCGCTTACTTACTTTTGGAAAGTGATGAATGTATAAAAGAAAGTGGAAATCCATGCTTGGCAAAGGTCGTGGGATGGGCAAATCGAAATGATGCTTTTCACAATACAGGAACTTCTCCTGAAGGAATAGGTGCACAAAAGGCGATGCTGGCAGCACTTGAAATCGCCAATCTTCAGCCGGCAGAAATAAGTTATATCAATGCACACGGTACGGGAACACTAAATAATGATTTATCAGAACTGGCCGCTATGGAAGCAGTTTTTGAGGGCCAACTTCCCGATTTTAGCTCCACTAAAGGGGCTATCGGCCATACCCTGGCGGCTTCGGGAGCCATAGAAGCGGTGCTGTCAATAACTAGCTTATTGGGAAATTGCGCTTTTGGAAACATTGGCCTAACTGATCCAATGACCCCTTCTCAGGTACTTTTAAGAAAGCCAAAGACCAAAGAAATCCACCATGTGATGTCAAATTCATTTGGGTTCGGGGGGAATTCCACATCATTGATTTTCTCTAAAGGGTAATGCAAAAATTATACATCCATCAAGCGGTATCTATTTCTGCCCAAGGTTTTTGGGTGGGTTTCTCCTTGCCTGTTCTGAGGGAGAATCTACAGCGGTATCGGGCAATTGACGCAGATTATAAATCAGTAATTCCAGCAATGGCATTGCGGCGGATGAGTAAGATTACAAAAATGGCCTTATGGTGTGGTTTGACAGTTTCTAAGAATACCGGGTTGGATTGGGATGGAATTATTGTTGGAACAGGCCTTGGCAACCTAGCTGACACAGAAAAATTCTTGAATCTTATCTCGTCTCCTGATTTGGGGCTGATTTCTCCGACCGCTTTCACACAATCCAGTCATAATACCCTTTCAGGACAGCTTGCGTTGCAACTGAAAAATCATGGCTACAATATGACGCACGTGCAGCGGAATTTTTCGTTTGAGAATGCGCTGAAAGACGCAAGTTTACAATGCCAGTTTGGGTTGAAGGCTATTCTTCTTGGCGCAGCAGACGAGCATATTCCATTGCTTGATCACTTAGCGAAAGAGGCTGGTTACGAAGAAGCGGATATCGATAAATTTGGAGAAGGAGCCTCATTTTTCCAACTGAGTGCAGAACAACCTTCAGAGATTTTTGTCAGGGATGTTTTGGTCAAAACTGCAGGAGAAGATCCTTTGCAGTCGATTGGAGCTTTTTTGGAGAAAAATCAGGTGGATATAGACTCCACTTTGCTAATTTCCACGGCGGATACGACCTATGACTTCAAAATGAAACAACGATCCGTAGCGGAATTAGCAGGGAAGTACATGACCTCGTCTGGGATTGCCGTGCATCTGGCATGTTCCTATTTAGCTCAGCAGGATTATCAGTATGTATTGGTTTGGAATAATCACTCAACCAACGGTCTGGGTTTAATTTTGCTTGGTCATGCGTAAAGTAAAAATAGTGTTGGGAATAGCAATTTTACTTGCTGTGGTGATTTTGGTAACATCGGTTCCTAACTTCTATTTAGTTGTGTTAGGAGTAGGAGTTCCCCTATTTTTGATTGGAATGTCTTTTTCGATCAGATCCCAATTTTTCCTGAAATCGGTTCTGAAAACTACCGAAAACAATGTTTTACTTAGTTTTGATGATGGTCCCGATCCTGTGAACACACCACTGATTTTAGATATTCTAAAAGAACACGGTGCGACGGCACTGTTTTTTCTGATTGGAAAAAACGTAAACGGTAATGAAGCGCTTGTTCGGAGGATACATGAAGAAGGACATCTGTTGGGTAGCCATTCTTTCAGTCATGATCCGAAAATGGGCTTTTGGAATATGCTAAAAGTAACCAAAGACATCAGTGCGGGACATGAAGGATTGCTAAAGATTGTTCCCGAAGCTGGAAATTTGTATCGTCCACCGTTCGGAGTGATTAACCCAACTATTGCTTTGGCGATCGGAAATTGTGGATTACAATCTGTGGGGTGGACAGTGAGAAGTTTTGATACAGTCAAGAAGGATCCCCATAAACTGCTCAATCGATTAAATCGGAAAATAAACGGATCAGATATTGTTCTTTTGCATGATACTCAAACTCAAACGGTATCCATATTGGATTCATTGATTGTTAATCTTAAAAAAAGAGAGTTGACCTTAAGAGCATGTCTAAAAGCTGAATTGAATTAAATGCAAGTTTTAGTTTCATTCCTATTATTTATAGTGCTTTCAATGCCGGGTTTTGGTCAGCAAGGCGATGCCGCTTTTGTAAAAAAGCTTCAAGACCATTATAAGACTGTGAAATCGATCACTGCTAATTTCACCCAACGGAAGCAAAGTATGCTTTTTGATGAGCCATTGCTGTCAAAAGGCCTCTTTTACTATCAAAGTCCTGATAAGATCAGATGGGAACAGCAGGAGCCTACTGCAACGTACTTGGTGATAAATAAAGATGAAATTATCCAGTTTGATGGAGAATCAATCAAGAAGTCAACGGGATTAACTATGCAGATGAGCATTTTTCGACAGTTTATACTGGGTACAGTAGATGGATCTATTTTGAAAGATGAAGCATTTAAAAAGAGTTTTTCAAGTAAAAATGGTAAGATGTTCATCACATTGGTGCCTGTGGATAAGCGAATGGCAAAACGGTTGCACAAAGTAGAACTGATGTTTGACGAGAAAACGATGGTACTCGATCATCTGAAAATGTTTGAGAACAGCGCGGATTTTACAGAAATCAATTTTACCGAACAGCAACTAAATACAACAGTTCCTTCTTCGATATTTCAATAAAATGAAGCGGTCTATACTCGATCAAACACTTGAAATAACGGTACTTTCACAGGAGGAATCTGGATCCGTTTTAAAAGTGAAGGTTTTAAGTGAAAGTTCGGTCTTCGAAGGGCATTTTCCAGACAACCCTATCCTACCCGGTGTAGTTATGGTAGAAGCGGTGCGGGTTTCTCTTGGGCAGCTTTTCCAAAAAGATTTTCGGCTTCAATCTGCTTTGAGCATTAAGTTCTTAGCGGTGCTTAATCCAGAAGAATGTAGGGAAGTAAATTTAAGCATTAAACATTCCGAAGTTGGGGATGGCCAGAAAATCGATGCAAATCTATATTTGGAGGAGAAAGTGTTTTTTAAAATGAAAGCTGTTTATCAAGTTGTTTGATGGAGAAAAAAGTTTGCATCATTATTCCCACTTACAACAATGAGGCGACACTTCGTAAGGTAGTCTCGGAGGTTTTGTCGATATGCGCGGACTTATTGGTGGTCAATGACGGTTCGACAGATAGTACCGAATTGATTTTGAAGGATTTTCCAGAGGTGGAGCTTATAAGTTATCCTGTAAATCAGGGAAAGGGATATGCATTACGGAAAGGATTTGAGCGGGCACATGGGATGGGTTATGATTATGCGATTACCCTGGATTCGGATGGGCAGCATGAGCCTGAGAATATACGGGATCTATTTACGCAAATACAGCTTTTGGAGCAGGAGGCTGTACTCATGGGTTCACGGAATATGGGACAGGAGGACGTTCCCAGAAAAAGCAGTTTTGGTAATTATTTCAGTAATTTTTGGTTTTGGGTAGACACAGGAATTAAACTTTCTGATACGCAAACGGGCTTCAGAGCTTATCCTTTGGTAGCGATTTCCAAGAAAAAATGGTTTACCAAGAAGTTTGAATTTGAGATTGAAGTAATTGTCAGATTAGCTTGGGATGGAGTTCCTATAAAGGAAGTCCCTGTCAGGGTGAACTATCCAGAAGATCGGGTGAGTCATTTCCGGCCTTTTACAGATTTCGCAAGAATATCAGTGTTGAATACTGTTTTGTTTGTTTTGGCTTTGGTGTATTATGCTCCCAAACGCTTGTTTTTCACCAAAGGTGACCGAAATATTTTCACCCAGATCAGGCGAGAATTTCGACGTCATCAGGATGATCCTGTTCAAATGGCAGGTTCAGTTGGGCTGGGGCTGTTTTTCGGAGTGTTTCCGATTTGGGGATTTCAGATGATTGCTGCCTTTTTTGTTGCAAGCCTGTTCAAACTTAACCGTGTGCTTGTGCTTACATTTTCCAATATAAGTTTGCCTCCGCTGATTCCGGTGATCATCTTGTCAAGTTATTTTTTTGGAAGTTTTTTTGTGGAGGAGAAAGTTCTGATTCCTGACTTTTCTGAGATTACAATGGACACCATTTATCTTCAGCTTCACCAATATCTAGTCGGAGCCGTGATTTTGTCCTGTGTGTTGGGCTTGCTGGGTTTTTGCTTTACCTACTTGCTGATGAAGATCAGAGGGAAGTAGAAGACATTTTTATGAACCTGTTGATGGAGAAGAGTAGGATTGTGATGGTAATGCAGATCAAAAGTGGCGCTAGTAAATAATCTTGGAAATAAGATTGTGGTTCCAAACCCGATCAAACGGACATCATCTCTTAAATTCATCCCCTTAATTATGAAGTTCATCGGAAAATAGGGAGCATCTTAATTAATAGTAGGCCAGAAACTTTAATTTTGGATAATGGCTAAAATTAAAAGACTGCTAATTTTTTTCTTTTCCACATTGATTTATGCTTTGTGTCAAATGCTTTTCAGCATTATTTTGATGAAAGAAGATTTATGGAACAATTTTCACATACAATTATCTGCCCATTATATTGTGATATTTACCATGTGTATCGTGGATTACGGGCTACTGCTAATCTTAAATAAATATCTGCCCTATTCAAAAAATGTACTTTACCGCATAGTGGCTGACATAGTAGGGATAACCTTAATATGCTTTATACTATTATGGATATTTAATTACCTGATATATGATGTGTTTCTCATTTCCAAAGATGGAATGCCTCCCTTTCTCGTCAAGTTTGCATTTGCAATGACAACCAATATTCCAATTCTGTTGGTGTTTGAGTTAATTCATTACTTCCAGTCCGAACAGAAAGCTATAGCCGATTCCGAAATAGCCAAACGCAAAGTTCTGTTATTCCAGCACGAAACTTTAAGATCACAGATAAACCCGCATTTCCTGTTTAATTCACTGAATGTATTGTCTTCTTTAATTTACATTAATCCGGACAACGCAAACAAGTTCACAAAAGCCCTCTCGAAGACCTATCGGTACGTCCTTTCTCTTTCTCAACAGCCTCTAGTATCTGTATCTGAGGAATTGGACGCACTGGATTCGTATGTCTATCTAATGAGAACAAGGTTTGAGGATTCTTTTACTTTTAAAATAGACAAAATATCGGATGGTGAAAGGAACAAGATTGTACCTCTAACTCTCCAATTACTTATAGAGAACGCGTTCAAACATAATATTGCGACCGAAGAATCACTATTGAATATCAACATTACTATCGACAGCGATTGCATTACAGTTGAAAACAACATCCAGGCCTCAAACAGTGCGGATAAGGGCGGAATCGGCCTGAAATACATTACCAAGCAATACAGGATCTATGCTAAAGAAGTCATCGTTAAGCAGACAGAAGGTCTATTTATTGTGAAAATCCCTTACATACGGCCATGAAGTACCTGATAGTAGAAGACGAGCGGTTTGCTTATGAAGAACTGAAGCGCATGGTGACGAAATTAAGGCCAGATTATCGTTTGGAAAAGCATACCAAAACAGTCCTTGATACCATCAGGTTTTTAAAAGAATCGACCGTTGATTTAATCCTTATGGATATTCGTCTTGCAGATGGCAACTGCTTCGAGATTTTTAACCATGTAGAGGTTACCACGCCTGTTATCTTTACTACGGCTTATGATGAGCATGCCATTAAAGCGTTTAAGCTGAACAGTATTGACTACCTATTGAAGCCCTTTGAGGAGAATGAATTAGAGGCGGCATTAACCAAATTTGAGAATATATTCCATAATCCCCCTTTTAAAACCAGTTCTACGAATTTTGTGCAGATGCAATCGCTCAAGACCAAAAACCGGTTTCTGATAGCTAAAGGAGAAAATTATCATTATATAGAAACTAAAGATATTGCCCATTTTTATAGTGAAGACGGCGTCGTCTTCCTTCATACGTTTAACGATAGGCGGTATATTATTAATTACACCTTAGATCAGTTAGAGCAACAGTTTCATAACCATCTTTTTTTTCGTGTTTCACGGAATTGTATTGCCAATGTAAAAGCGATTGAAAATGTGGCCAGATACTTCAACAGTCGTTTGAAACTTTCCTTTTTACCTGAATGTCCACATGAAGTTTTAGTTAGTCGTGTACGTGTTCCAGACTTCCTCAAGTGGATGGATGGGATTATAGAATAGCTTCAGCTGAAAATCCAATGCCTTCATGCTGCATTTCATTCAGTGAATTCTGAAGTCTATCGTTTATGGCTTCCTGCTCCGCGCTTTACGCTGTTCTTTTGTTTTAAAATTAAAATTTTAGAACAACAACTTTAAAATCATGAAGTCAATATCACTATTGCTTACAACATTGGTTATGCTACTATGCCTGGAAGGGAAAGCACAACAAGTGTCTTTCAAGACGGAGTACATTGGAAATTCAGGCTACTATTATCTGCCTCCTGGCGATAAACCAAGGGAAAAAATCGGTGATGGTAAAGGTTCTGCCATGATCTACCAAGCAGCATTTAATATGCCTTTATCTATTAAATTGGATGAAAACGAACGGCCGACTGTTTGGGGAGTCGCCTTTGGTGGGGCTTATGTTTCTTTGAGGAACCAGAATTTTTCGGAATACATGGTTTCCGAAATCATGAACTTACAGGTAGGCATTTATCATCTACGTCCGTTGAACGACAAGTGGTCGATGAGGGCAAGTGCTGGAATAGGGATATTTACTCCCTCTACTGATTTTTCTAAAATCAGCTTTAAGAATGTGCTTGGAAGTGGAGGCGTTGTTTTTATCCGTCATCTCAATCCCAATCTTGATATTGGTGGCGGTGTGGCTATAAATAGTTCATTGGGTTATCCGATGATATTTCCTGCCGTTTACTTGAATTGGAGGCATAACGGGAGATTCGATGTAAATATTGAATTGGTGGAGGGCTTGGAGATCTCGACAGGCTTTGATTATAATGAAAGATTAAAATTATCGTATGCTCTTGAAATGAACGGGCAGGTTGCCTTATTGGAAAAGGATGGAAAGGATCAAATATTTTCCCATCAATATATCGTCACAGGATTTCGTCCTGAGCTAAAACTTGGTCAAAAAGGATTGTCTGTGATGGGTATGGCAGGAATTAATCTATACCGTCCTGCATCTTACAGCGATAGAACTTTGAAAGGGGTGTTTGCGGGAGATAATGATTATTATTTTTCTGTTTCCCCGTACGCGTCAGTGGGTCTAAAGATGAAATTTTGATGAAGAAAATAAAGCAATCCTTGCAGACTGTTGTCTACAGGGGCATTTATACGATTGTCTATGCCGTGAGCTTATTACCTATGGAGTTTCTTTATGCGATGGCTTCTTTTACGTTTTTCCTGGCGTATTACATTCCTGGGTACAGGAAAGCGGTAGTTATTCAAAATGTTGCACGTTCCTTTCCTGATAAGCGATATGGGGAAAATCATGCGATTGTAAAAAAGTTTTACGCTTGCTTCGTCTCCTATTTTGCAGAAATCCTAAAAGGTGTTTCTGCTCCTGTAGAAGTACTTGATAAGAAGGTGATTTTTGAGAACATGGAGTTGATAGACCGTCATATAAACTCAGGTAGGAATGTTATTGCGTGTTTGGGACATTGTGCTAACTGGGAGATGTTGAGTTTTATGCCTTATAAAATGAATCACGATGTATATGCCGTTTATAAGCCCCTCAAGTCATCAACGATGAACAGGCTGATGATCAAACTCCGGTCCCGGTTTGGAATGAAGTTAATAAGGGATAGAGAAGTTGTCCGCCATATTCTATCTAAGAATTCAAGCCCCGCCGTCTATCTCTTTCTTGCTGACCAGTCACCGCGCATACAGGAGGAAAAATACAGATTTACTTTATTGAACCAAGAAACTTATTTTTTCTCAGGCATGGAAAAATTAGCTCGTACAGGTCGCTCGGCAGTTATCTATCTTCATATTACTCAGGTATCAAAAGGGAATTATAAAATTACCTGTATGCCAATTTGTTCCAAAGCGGGATCAATGAGGGAGGGCGAAATAACGCAAAAGTACATTGATCTATTGACGGAAAATATAAAGGAAGAACCATATGGTTGGCTGTGGACGCATAAAAGGTGGAAAAGATAAGTAAGGATGATAAAATCACGGATTTGAACCGCGGGTGCAATTTCTTATAACCTTATGTTTCAAGGTCACTTTTTCAAATTCAAGTAGGAGTAATTAAATAGCTTCAACCTTTCCAAGTAGGTGTCTTTGTAAATCTCCTTTGCATCGTCACTAAGGAAACTTCGCCTTCCTATAGTATCGTAATTAGCAGTAAGTAGTAGTAGGGTGAAGAAATCATCTTCGTCCACTTGGTATTGCCTTGCCTGTAATTTAAGATTCACACCTTCTGAGAGCATATTGAAGAAGAAAGGGAAGAGGTGATCTGACGAATATTTCTTTGCTGATTTTGGAAGGGTAAGGCTGACTGCAGGTTTTTCTGAATCCTGATACCAGCCATCATCATAGGTGAAGGTATAGGTACCATATCTGGATTTCTCAAGAATTCCTACGAGTTCGCCATTTCTAAGTACTCTTGCACTTTTCATAGCTTAAAGCAATTTTTTTACTGCGATAGATAATTCCAACCCCAGCACTTCAGCCAGCTTGTTCAGTACCTTCACTGATGGGTTTGCCTCGCCCCGCTCGATTTTATAGAGCGTATTAATACTTACCTGGGCCATCTCGGCCAGATCAGGTTGTATAATTCTTAAAACTTGTCTTCGTTCTTTAATTATAATTCCGATCTCCTCAGTTGTCATTATAATGTGATTTTGACTAAAAAAAGTGTATTATGGCATAATTTGAAACGATAATCACACTATAATGTGAAATTAGAGGGATGACAGAAGAGAATTGTGTTTTAGTAAGCGAATTTTCCTAATATAATGTGATTTTAATTAAAGTAATAAGATCTATGCACTAGTTTTTGATGGAAAAGCGCGATGCCTCGAATTATCAGATCAATCTGAATACCACCTAAAAACTGATGTTTCTGAACGGTTAGCTGTAATTTGGGGCTAAAAGGAATGCTGATCTTTACATTTATTATCACCCCCCAATTTTTTTGTTTTCAAACTGAAATGATCAGTTCGTTTTGTTTTCACCATTTAGCTTTAATAGATAGTAAGTATTCCAGTCTTCTTCTCCAAGAAGCCTTTGATTTTTATGGACAACAATTAGCCCTTCGTTGGTGACAATAGGGGTGGATATTGTACCTGATGGCAATTCAATGTCGTCTTGGAGCAATTCGTAATCTGAATCAAAGACTGCGGCATATTTTGGTAAGGATTCAAAGAAATCCCTCCACTCAGCTTGATTTTCCCTGTTGTAATTCCTTACGATATTTTCAACAGCTCCCTTTTTGTAAATAAGAATAATTTTGTCTTCAATCACATAAAGTTGTTCTATCGTGGATGGAACTACCATTTCAAGTTTGGAATATAATTCAGATGTGTTTTGTAAATTGACTTGTGGGAAAGGGATTTGATCTTTCACATTTAGACTGACACTTTCTTTGAAAATTAGATCTTCGTCCTGTTCTTCATAGACATAAAACTTCATTTCAGCCATCAGGAATAAATACCAATGCTTTCCTTTTTTTATGATATTAGGATGATACACGAAATGAAAATCCCCGTCTTTGTAGATTGAAGTTTCAGGGATTTCCATTTTCAATGCTGCTTCTTTTGTAATAGGATCTATTACCTCCAGCAAGGGGTCGTTGTAATATTTTCGATAGAATTTCTCCTGGTCTTCCCAATCTTTCAGATCTCTTTCAGGGCGGTAATATGCTAACTTATTTCCCAATTTAAATGCTGGTCTATTGTAAGGATGCATATAAGTATAACCCTCAGGTATAGGGTAATTATTGATTATCTCTCCATCATTTGAAAACTGCATCAATCCCATATTTAAATCCATTATTGTAAATTTCCCATCAAAAAAACCTGCTGAATAGGACATATTTATAGCATTTGGTCCGTCTGTTTTGAGCTCAATATGAGAAGTGATGTTACCTGTTTTGTCAAAAATGATGTAGGATGAAGCCCCCTCTTTTTTTGCCAAGAACATGCCTTCTTCGATATCAATTAGTTTCAATTCTTCTAGGTGGTTGACTCTGATTGAATCCGTGATTTCAAATTTGTAATTTGTAGAAATGGATTGATCTGTGTTTTTGTCTTTTGCGCAACCAATCGATCCTACAATAAAAATTAGGTATGTAAAATTTTTCATTTCCAAATTTAATGGAATGGAAAATTTCAGGCTTGTTAAGTTATGTTAGAAAGAAACGAATAACTCTTAATTTATCTATAATGATAAATAGTATAAGAGCAGGGAAACCATTTGAGGAACACTTATAATGAATGGAAGAATCAGGATTCAAATCATTCAACTCGGTGGCCAGAACCATACAGAATCACTACACTTCCATTCTTAACTTCTTTATAAACAGGAGCACGAATGCATCAGCGGAATCATTCAATGCAAAAAATTAAAGCTTTCATGGCCTAGTTCAGAGGAGTCACTAACATTGATTCTCCTGTTCAGACTATCTAACATCTATGCCTGAAAAACCTGCTCTCCAGATATTCCGACTGATCCCGGATCTGTAACAAAAAAAATCTAAATCGCTAATCACCTAAAACAAAAAAAACCAAATACTTGTTGGAGTAGCTTTTCTTATTCTTTACATCACCGGAAGACTTCAGCAATACGCCCTGGGAGAAGAGGCTTCGAGCAAGACACACTCAATGAGATTAAGGAGATTTATAAAATAATTTTTCAACAGAGACGAAATACCTCCTTAGCAATAAATTTCATAGAAAGTAATTTTAAGGAAACAAACGAAAGAAACAAGATCATTAAGTTCATCAAAGGCTCGGCAAGGGGAATAATTAAAGGGAATTAGTTTTTAATAGTTACTTCTGGAAGAATACATTTGCTCATAGTGCTTCTAAATAACTCTCGATGCATTTCATCTGGTTACTTGATCGCGACTATATTGTTTGGAGTATCGAAGGAAACAGATTTTGGTTAGATGGATAGGTAGTCCACCACGCTCCATTGGATATTGCCTCTTCTTATTAACCTATGCTCTTCCATGCCCTGTTCCGGTTTTATCCCAACTGTATGCACAAAGGGCGAACTGTCTGTTAGCTTCTAAAAATTGTGGCTTTAAGCAGAATTTTCTAAAAACGGGGTTTCCTGAGGACTACCTCCCGGTTTTCAAATTCTAATTTTTTATCAATTTCTAGACCGTCCTAAATGTCCTCCAAAAATTTTAACTAAAACCAAAATAGTATGGCATTCTCAAAATAGTACATCGGTAAAGGAAAGCAAGTCGAAAATAGGAACATCGTAGAATTAGGCCTGAACATGGCTGATATTCAGTGAGTTGTCGAAAAAAAAAGACGCTCAGATCGATAGAATGAGTGGAATTCGCAGGAGTAAAATGGGAGGCAATATGGAAATGGGAATTAAATTTATTCAAAGTTCTTTTAAAAAGTGATACTTTTTAAGGGAGTATTGACTGATAAAATCCCCCTTAATAAGCAGAAAGGACTTCTGTTGCTTTTATATTGCAGCTTGTATTCAGCATAAATTAACCCACAATAACTTTCGATATACTAAGGATGCGATGTCTTTTTATAATTTTCTTTTTAATCCCTTTATTAGGCTTTTCTCAGGAATCGAATCATGCATTATTTTTAGAGTTAGACGAGGCGATAGCCCGGAAGGATGATTATGAGTCAATTAGAAGGCAGGAGATTCAAGACTTGAAAGATAGAATAGGTGCCATTTCAGAGGAGAATTACTTGGAACTATTTACCGAATTTCAACATTTGCACGAGGCCTTGTACACCCTGGATTTTGAAGAGGCCATGAATTCTTCTTTAGGAATGTTGGAACAGGCTAAGTTCTTGGAGGATCCCGAATTAATAGCTCAAGCTAGAATTAAAATCAGTTCCACGTTATTGGCCGCAGGGATTTTCAGTGAAACTAAGGATACGCTGAGGACTATAGACAGCAAGCAGTTGAACCAGAAAACCCAATCTGAATATTTTTTCATTTTTTCCAGATTATATATTGACATGGCAGATTACTATCAGCAAGCCATTTATTATGATCCCTTTAGGGAATTGGGAATCAGTTATCTGGATTCGGCGGTAACTGTGGTGGATCGAAACTCTTCGCAATATTATTCTTATAAAGGCTTAAAGAACATCAGGCTGGGAGAGTTTGATGAGGCAGTCCAAAACTACGACCTATTGTTTGATAACTATACGCTAAAAGGAAGGCAATTTGCTATCGATGCAAGTACATACTCTTATGCGCTGGAGCAGGTTGGACGCACAGATGATGCAATGGCCTGGCTGATTCGTGCAGCTATTATGGATATAAAATTGGCAAATAAGGAGAATTTTGCATTGATAAAGTTGGCAGATATTCTATATCAACAAGGTAACATAAAACTTTCCAGCAAATACCTAAATGTGACCTTGGACGATGCTACCAAATATGGGGCATTGCAGCGAAAATTTCAGATTTCTCAGCTTCGCCCCATTATAGAAACAGAGAAACTCAACATAGCGGAAAAGCAAAAATCAATATTTCAGCAATATGCTATTGCAGTAACCGTACTTTCATTAGTAGTACTGGTGTCGTTAGCGGTGCTTTTTTTCCAGTATAAGAAACTAAAGGCTGCAAAAGATCAAATCAATGAAAGAAATATTAAGCTCAGGGAGGTAAACCTAATCAAGGAGGAATACATCGGGTTTTTCTTTAATACAAATTCCGATTACATAGACCAAATGGAGCTTTTTCGCCAAAAAATAGACAATAAAATCACCCAAAATAAGGTGCATGAAATCCGTCCCATTCTGAATAGCTTCAACGTCAAAAATGATCGGGAGAAAATGTATCAGACCTTTGATCAGGCATTTTTGAAGATATTTCCGGATTTTATTTCTAAATACAATTTACTTTTTGAACCCGAACATCAGGTTCAGTTGGAGGATTCCAATACGCTGAATACAGAGTTGAGAATTTATGCACTGGTTAGGTTGGGGATACATAGCACAGATAAGATTGCACATATTCTGAACTATTCTGTCAATACAATTAACACGTATAAGACGCGTGTGAAGAATAAGTCAAAAATTCCCAATGAGGACTTCGAAAAGGAGATTAAGAAAATTCAATTTACCTAATGTGAACTTTGGAGCTTTATGCTTGTAATGTGTATTAATTACCCTTCCAATTCTCAGTATTTGATTTTTTGGACAGAGATTTAGCCAAAATTCCATTATATTTTTCTTTAACGGATTCTAAAAATCCTATTTGTAAGTTATTGTAAATAAGTTTGTTAAAAATTTTCTGTTTAAATATTTGCTATATACGGATTAGATTTTTTGTGATTTTCTGGGTGTAACTGAAAATTAGACCTACCGAATGTATCGAAATGATTCGGTGACAATAATTAAGTAATAACCCAAAATAATACCCAAAATGAAACCTTTACTTCCATCTCTAAGGCAGATTCCGTCTTACCCCATTTTTGCACTTGCACTTATAAAGTTGTTTGTGGTAGGCCATCGAAAGAGGTCTTTAGATACTCGTCTTATGTGCTATTGATTTTAATCGGCTACCTGTTCTCTTTTTTCTATTTGCTTGCAATCGATTCCGAGCATACTCTTTTACGTGATTGGCTACAACGCCAGGATTGCATTTAAGCTGTGAAAAATCTGTAGCGGAGCTATTTCCAAAAATATTCTAATAAACATGGTATGAATAAAAACTACATTTTAAAAACTAGAATGGCTGTTAGGTGTTTGTCAGTCTTTCTGATGATCGCCTTCAGTGCCAATTTCTCTGAGGCTTTAGCCCAGAGTAAAACAATATCCGGAACTGTTTCGGATAGTTATGGAATGACCCTTCCGGGCGTGAGTGTCTTGATTAAAGGCAGCACCCAGGGTACAGTGACTGATTTGGATGGGAAATTTTCCTTAACCTCGGATCAAGACATTGGTACGTTGGTATTTTCCTACATAGGCTACTCCACACAGGAAGTTATAGTTGGTAATCAGAATGTTCTTGATGTCACTTTGGAAGAAGACTTGGTGGGGCTCGATGAAGTTGTGGTTGTAGGTTACGGAGTGCAGCAGAAAAAGGATATAACCGGAGCCACGTCCACTATCAACAAGGAGGACATGAACCAAGGGGCAATTACCAATCCACTGCAGCAAATCGCAGGACGAGCCGCAGGTGTAAACATCACCCAGATAGGGAGTGAGCCAGGTACTAGGCCTACAGTCAGAATTCGTGGGATCACCTCACTTATCGGAGGAAGTGATCCTTTGGTGGTGATAGATGGGATTCAGGGCAATCTCGATTTGCTAAATCAAATTCCACCTTCTGAAATAGAATCCATCGATGTGCTAAAAGATGCTTCTGCCACAGCTATATATGGCTCTAGAGGTGCTCCTGGAGTGATCATCGTCACTACCAAAAGATCGAAGTCCGGGCAGGCTACTATAGAATATACGGGGTCGATCTCAGTGGATCAGATTGCCAGTGAACTCGATGTACTCGATGCGGAAGGTTGGAGAGAGCAGGCTAGAATCTGGAATGTACCTTTCTCTGAAGATCATGGATCAGACACAGATTGGTATGATATCCTGACTCAAACAGGCATGACCCAAAACCATACGGTCGCTCTGGGAGGTGGATCGCAAAACTTTAACTATAGAGCATCTGTCTCCGCTATTCTTCAGGATGGTGTAGTGATCAACTCCAGTAATAAAAATTACATAGCCAGTATTTCTGCTACCCAGAAAGCTGTTGACGATCGGTTGACGATGACTTTCACGATGAATAACAGCATAAGAAAGAATATCGGCAGTCCAGGAAGTGTAGGAAGAGCCCAATTTACTTCCAACCTCATTTCTAACGCATATGTGTCCAAACCAACTGACCCGGTATTATTTGAAAATGGAGATTACTTTTTTGATCCGAATGTGTTTCAATACATCAATCCTTACGCTGTGGCTGAAACGGTCATCAACGAACGTGAGTCCCGCAGTCAGTTTACCACATTCAGAACTGATTTCGAAATTATTGAAGGGTTGAAAGCCGGATGGTTTGGTAGCTGGAGAAAAGTGGATGTAAACTCTGGGTATTATGCACCAGCGGCTTCTACACTAGCTGGAGCTATTGATCAGCAGGGAATCGCCAATGTCAATACCAATCTCACGGATGAGAAATTGATGGATATTAGCTTGGCCTACGACAAGGATTTTGGAAAACACAAAATCAATGCAATTGGGGTTTATGAGTGGCAAAGGCAAACCTACCAAGGTCATTTTGCACAGACTAAAGGTTTTATCAACGACTTGACCGACTATCATGCGCTTCAGCTTGGTTCTGTGAGCAGATATTTACCGGGTGATATTTCTTCTTACAAAAATGACCGAACGCTGGTTTCATTTTTAGGCCGGGTCAACTATTCTTTCGCTGACAAATACATTCTTACTGCCAGTATGAGACGAGATGGTTCCTCAGTATTTGGCCAAGAACATCAGTGGGGAAATTTCCCATCGGTTTCAGCCGCATGGCAACTTGGGGATGAAGACTTCATGCAGGGACAAAATTTCGTCAGCACCGCGAAACTAAGAGCTGGATACGGAATTACCGGCAACCAGCAAGGTCTTTCTCCCCAGCAATCCCTACAGCTAGTGGGAGCTTCTGGCAGCACTTATTTTAATGGAGGCTTGATCACAAACTTTCAGGTAACCCAAAATGCCAATCAGAATTTGCAGTGGGAGACAAGGCGGCAAACTAATGTGGGTATAGATTTCGGATTTGCGCAGGATAAGGTAAATGGATCGATAGATATTTACACGGCTACTACAGATAATCTCCTATTTAACTACGCTGTACCTCAACCTCCATATCCTTTCGGGTCAATAGCTGCAAATGTGGGTAGTTTAAGAAATGATGGTCTTGAATTGGCATTGAACTACCATCTCTTGGACAATAGTGACTGGAGCATCACGCTGGCAGGAAATGTTACTTTCATGCGAAATGAAGTGGAAAAACTGAGTGGTAACATTGGAGGAGTGGAAGTCAATACGAATTATGTGGGTTGGGGATTCAATTCATACCTAATTGAAGGTCAGCCGATCGGTACTTTTTATATTTTGGAAAACGACGGTAAAGAGTCTGGTACCAATGAGGAATTGGTAGTGGACAGAAATGGTGACGGAGTGATTGACCAAGGCAATGAAAGTCCGGATCGATACCTAGCCGGAACAGCTTTGCCAACATTCACCTACGCATTTACGCCAACAGTTAAATTCAAAAACTTTGACCTATCGATGGTATGGAGAGGTTCGGGCGGGAATATGATTTTTAATAGAATCAAAAGAGACTTTAGTCTTTATGAAAGCCTTGGTAAATCGAATATGCTGGCAAGTGCAGAGAACTTAGGGCTTTTTACTTCCCTGTATGCCTCGGATCTCTGGTTGGAAAAGGGTGATTATGTCCGTTTCGAAAACCTGGCGATAGGCTATACTTTCAATACAGCCAAGATTAAAAACATTAGTGCTGTGAGACTATCAGTAGTTGGAAACAACTTGGCATTGTTTACCAAGTATTCTGGACTGGATCCAGAATTGAATCTCTCTGGTGGCAATGGAAGTGGCTTGGATGCAGGGATCTATCCGAGAACCCGCAGCATAGCTGTAGGATTGCATGTTTCATTTTAATCACCTCTAAAAGACTTAATAATGAAAAATATAATAACACTTTCGATTTTAGCACTTCTGACACTGGGTAGTTGTACCGATGTAGGGGAGAATGTATATGATAAATATGCGGCGGAAGATTTTTATGGTTCTGCTGAAGGCTCTGATGCCGCGCTCGCCTCTGTTTATGCTCAGTTACCAGGAAACTGGGGAGGTGTAGGCTATGCAGGTGCGGACAATGGCTGGTATGACCTCAACTCGATGTCTGCCGACGAACAAGTAATCCCTCACCGCAATACAGGTGACTGGCAACTGGACTTTGCAAGACTGTATCAGCGGGAATGGTTGCCTAATGATGGTATAAACAGCAGTGCCTGGAATTGGCTTTACCGATCAGTTTTTCTTGCCAATCTTGCGATTGAGCAGTTAGAGCTTGCAAACGCTGAACAATCCAAAATTGCAGAAGCTCGAGTACTTCGTGCATTCTTCTACTATCTCTTGATGGACGATTATGGTAATATCCCTTTCTTTACGGAGAACAACCTACCTGCAGATCAGATTCAACAGGTTTCAAGACCAGAGGTTTTTGCTTTTATAGAGTCCGAATTGAACGCCAATCTTGAAGATTTGCCTACGACAAAAGGCGGGAACTATTATGGAAGGTTCAATAAGTGGGCGGGCTACACCTTGTTGGCAAAATTATATCTGAACGCGGAAGTTTATACCGGTTCGGCCATGTGGCAGAAATGTCTCGATGCAATCAGTGTGATCGAACAGGGTGGTTTTTCGCTACATACAGGTGCAACTGATTCCAGTTTGCCTTTAGGTTCAAAATATTACGAATTGTTTGGTGATGTACTTCCTGATGATGAAACGATTCTGGCAATATTCACCACGGTGGATGTGGTAGGCAGAAACATTTTTATGATCAGAAGCTTGGGAGGAACTGATGGAACGCTATTGGCTGAAGCCGGTGCCTGGAATGGATCGGTGGTCCCTCAGGAATATGTGGAGAAGTTTGCTGATAATGATATCCGAAAACGACAGTTCAGATATGGATCAGATCCATCAGGTCCGCAGCCAGCAGGATTTATCGAATATGCCATTGAACTGGACAATCTGGACAACCCAGGTGCAGACAGAAATGCCGGCGCCAGAAACACAAAGTTTTGGACTGCGCTACCGGCAAATGGCGGAGGGTCATCCAATGACTTTCCTATTTATCGCTATGCGGATGTGTTGCTTATGAAAGCTGAGTGTCTGGTGAGGCTTGGTGATGCTGCATCAGCAAAACCTTTCATTGATCAGGTAAGAGAAAGAGCGGGACTTTCAGGTCTTCCTTCTGCTCCAACTTTAGAGCAGATATATGACGAGCGAGGCTTTGAACTCACTTGGGAAGCACACCGCAGACAGGATATGATCCGGTTTGGAACATTTACCCAGGCAAGGTACCTAGTTCCGGCAGTGGGTGACCACTTCAAATTGTTCCCTATTCCTACCTCGGCATTGAACACCAATCCAAATTTGACTCAAAATCCAGGCTGGTAATCCCAAACGAAAAATTATGAACAGAATATTCAATTTATATACTGGTCTGTTGCTGCTCCTCGCTATGGCGGTTGGATGCAATGAAGACCCAACGCTGACAGTATTGAGAAATGTGTCATTTACTGAGACACCTATTTCCTCTACTGACCAGATTGTGCTACATCCAGATAATACTTCCGATCAGGCACTGACGCTGACCTGGGCACCTGTAGACTATTTTATTGCTGCCCCGGTCACTTATTCAGTTCAGTTTGCCGCTGTGGGTGACACGACCAATTGGGGAAATGCAGTTACCGTGCTAGCAGGTGAGGATGTCCTGACAAAGTCATTTACCCAAGAGGAATTAAATAACATTTCCCAGGAACTGGAATTTGAGGCAGAGGTTGCTAGCCCAATGGTTATCAGAGTGAAGTCTTATGTAGATCGAGATGCATTCTCTGCCCCGGTGGTTGTTCAGCTGACACCCTACAAATTATTCACTGGTTTTCCATCCCTTTGGGTACCTGGAGAATATCAAGGGTGGGATCCTGCAACCGCTCCGCGCATCGCCTCACCTGAAGACAACGGTGTCTATGAAGGCTACATCAATATTCCTGAAGGTGGAGAATCCAATCAATTCAAATTTACTGCTCAACCAGCTTGGGAGCCAATGGCTTACGGTGACGGGGGAGCCGGTGTTTTGATTGAGGCAAATTTTGCCGGAGGCAACTTTGTCGCTCCATCTGCTGGGTACTTTTATTTAACAGCTGATTTGAATGAGATGACCTACACGATGACCAAAATGACTTGGGGCATCCTTGGGGATGCTACTCCGGGAGGATGGGACACTGATACGCAGTTGACATTTGATCCTGCAGAAAATGTTTGGAAAGTAACGGCCGAATTGACCAATGCAGGCTCATTCAAGTTTAGAGCAAATAATGCCTGGGCATTGGATTTTGGGGTGGATGCTGAAGGAAATATTCAGTATGCCAACCACCCGGTTTTTGGATACAATCCTGACCTGAGCAATTTGACCGTGGCTGAATCAGGCAATTACACTATTACCCTGGACCTTAGTGAGCCTGGGGTTTATAACTATAGCTTGGTTAAAAATTAAAATGCCTGAGTGGGAGGCCAAGTCAAATTTTCTTGGACTCCCTTATTAATTTCCCTATAAACCTAAAGATGATTTAATGCTTACAATTCCAAAAGTAAACCACTATAAACTAATGCATCGAATACTGAGAAGTGCAGTGATTGGATTGTTTTTTATCACCTCATTCTCACTGAATGCCTGCCAGTCTGGTGAAATAATATTTGATACAATTCCGCCCACCACAGAGAAAGAACCAGTTCAGTATGGCGTTCCTTTCGACAATGTCCCCCTGACCAAGGATATTGCCATGTATGAGGTGAATATTTTTGGCTATAGCGCTAGTCAGGATTTGCAAGGGGTTACAGAGAGATTGGATGATATTCAGGCTTTGGGAGTGAATGTCGTCTGGTTGATGCCTATACATCCCATCGGCGTAGAAAGAGGCATAGGGTCTCCTTATGCAATCAGTGATTTTGAGAAAGTAAACCCTTCTTTTGGCACCCTTGAAGACCTTCGGGCATTGGTTCAAGATGCTCACGACCGGGACATGGCAGTCATCTTGGATTGGGTAGGCAATCATACTTCCTGGGACAATGTTTGGATGAGCAATACAGACTGGTACACCAAGGATGCGACAGGTACTATCGTAAGTCCTGAAACATGGACTGACGTAGCAGATCTTAATTACGATAATCAGGATATGCGGGAGGCGATGCTTAAGGCTATGAAATATTGGGTGCTTGAAGCAAATGTGGATGGATTCAGGTGTGATTATGCAGGTGGCGTGCCTACAGATTTCTGGAAAACGGCAATCACAGAATTAAGAAGTATTCCAAATCGGGACATAATCATGTTTGCTGAATCAACCAAAAAGGAGCTTTATTCGGCTGGATTTGAATTGACTTTTGGATGGGATTTTTACGGTGCATTGAAGAAAGTCTTTCAAGACGGAACAGATGTAAAAGGACTGTATCCTGTAAATCTTGCAGATAACAATTCTACCCCGGATCAGACAGATATTCTTCGTTTCACTACCAATCACGATGATACAGCTTGGGATGATACGCCTATCGCCCTTTTTGATGGTCTTCGTGGATCTATGGCAGCCTTTGTAATCACCGCTTATATGGGAGGAGTTCCACTGATCTATAGTGGTCAAGAGGTTGGGGTAACTGAAAAGCTTCCTTTTTTCAGTTCCAATCAGACGATCATAGACTGGACTCGAAATCCCCAATTGGCATCGGAATATGCATCCCTTATCAAATTTAGACTTTCCAGCGACGCCATAAAAAGAGGTGGGATCCAGAGCTATGGAGATGATCCAGATGTGCTGATGTTCAAACGTAACTATGAAGATCAAGAGGTATTGGTGATTGTAAATACCCGTAACGAGCAAAAAGAAGTACCTGTCCCTAATGAACTGGTAAACTCCGAATGGCAAAACACTATGGAAAATGTGTCCTATGAAATAGGGAAAACCATTGAGTTGCCTGCTTACGGGTATTTGATACTATCAAACTAGCAGGACTGAGTTTTCAAAATAAATATTCAAAATCAATTAATCTCATGCTACTGGCAATTGAGGAGTAGGACCCTTGTGGTCAATAAAGACGAGTTAAAATGAATAAATCCTATATAAAACATACCTGGCTTGCTTTTGCCATTCTGTTATTGGCCAGCTCTTGTACTTCTTCAAGGAGTCAGCAAATAGGGGATGAGATCATGATTTTCTATCCAGAAAATTTTGTACCCGAAAGAATGCTTCCTTCCATGATGCTTTTGGAAGAACCTGAAGAACTAGGAGCGGTACCTTCCAAGTGGAGGGTTATTCCTGAGTTTTCGGAGAAAGACGGAAAAAACATAGCCAAGATCGCTATTGAAGAGGGAACTGATCTTTATGGTACAGGTGAAGTACTCGGAGGTTTGATTAACAACGGAAAAACTGTTCAGCTTTGGAATACTGATAACTATGCCTACAAAAGAGAGGATGGACGTCAACTTTACCAGTCTCATCCTTGGGTCATGGCTGTGAGAAAAGACGGATCTGCTTATGGGATTTTGATAGATAATACCTGGAAGCAGAAGATCACGCTTACCAATCCAATCGTCATAGAATCAGATGGGCCGGCTTCGAGAATTATCGTCATTGAGCGTGAAAGTCCGCAGGAGTTGGTGATGGCATTGGCCGAACTGACCGGGAAAATGGAAATGCCCCCGCTTTGGGCATTAGGCTTTCAGCAAAGTAGGTATTCTTATACTCCCGATTCTAGAGTGAAGGAAATTGCCAGTGAATTTCGTAAGCGGAAACTACCGATAGATGTGATCTGGATGGACATTAACTACATGCAGAATTACAAAGTATTCACCTTTGATTCCCTTGCATTTCCAAATCCAGTCGAGGTAAATGACTTTTTACATGAGCATGATTTCAAATCCGTTTGGATGATAGATCCTGGGATCAAAAAAGAGCCGGGATATTTCGTGTATGACCAAGGCACAGCTGGTGATCATTGGATCAAGACGAGCAACGGAACTGAATATAATGGAGAGGTTTGGCCGGGAATATGCGCCTTTCCTGATTTCACCAGACCGGCCACGAGAACCTGGTGGAGCGGGTTATACACCGATTTTATGGCTACAGGTATTGATGGTGTTTGGAATGACATGAATGAGCCAGCCGTTTTCAACACGCCCGAGGCTACCATGCCAGAAGATAACCTGCATAGTGGAGGGGACGGATTACCAGCGGATATCCACCGTAGATATCACAATGTGTATGGCATGCTTATGGTGAAAGCCAGTCGCGAGGGAATTTTGGCTGTCAATCCAGACAAGCGGCCATTTGTGCTTTCCAGAGCAAATTTCATGGGAGGGCAACGTTATGCGGCCACTTGGACTGGTGATAATTCTTCTACCTGGGAGCATTTCAAAATGGCAACCCCAATGGTTTTGAATCTTGGACTTTCTGGACAGCCTTTTAGTGGACCGGATCTGGGAGGATTCAGTGGCAGTCCAGACGAAGAGTTATTAGCGCATTGGACTACAGTCGGGGTTTTTTATCCTTTTAGTAGAAATCACACTGAAGCCAAGACCAATGATCAGGAACCATGGGCACTTGGCAAAAAAGTGGAAGATATCTCGCGGGTTGCTTTGCAAAGAAGGTACCGATTGATGCCTTACCTTTATTCTCTTTTCCATGAAGCTGCACAAACTGGCCTTCCGATTATGCGCCCAGCGTATTTTGCTGATGTGAAAGATACCACATTGAGAAAAGAGGATGAGGCATTTCTTTGGGGAGACGATTTGCTGATTGTACCCAAATGGTCAGAGAACCCTTCCTTACCGAAAGGTAGTTGGAGGTCGGTTTCTATCGTTGGGGAGGATAGTGCAAATGATCCCTATCAGCCGGATATCAAATTGCGGGGAGGAGCAATTGTGCCAATGGGGCAAATAATTCAATCGACTGTGGAATACAAACTTGATTCACTGACCCTGCTGGTCAGTCTGGATGAGAATATGCAGGCAAAGGGGGACTTGTATAGCGATGAAGGCGATGGCTTTGGATACAAAGATGGTAAGTTTACCATGACTGAATTTGATGCGTCTGTTACAGGTCAGAACACGCTGAAAATAGCGGTAGCGAAGGCGGATGGTGATTTGCCAGTTGCAGATCGTCATTACAGGATCGCATTGGTCAATGAAGAGGGAATGCGTTATTCTGATTGGATATTTGGAAAGAACTTGGAAATCCCCCTTGGTAATCTAAAGAAGGAATAAGGTAATTGGTTATAGTGAGTCTTAATAGGTTAAAACCGTTTTGACTTGAGTAAGGTGTTTATTTAGGAATCCTGAAATACGATAAATTATACTCTGAGTGCTTTATTAATCGGGTGTGTTTCTGTTGTATTTAGGGATATTGAGGATTGTGTAAGAAGAATAAGTTGTATTTAATTAATTATGAAATAATGAAAAATCATTTTGATAAGTATATGGTGTTACTGGTTCTTTTGATTGTAGGAATCGACATTCAAATATTAAATGCTCAAACATCTCCTAATGTTAGTAAATGGCCAAGAGGGGTTACATATGAAATTTTTGTACAATCCTTTGCTGATTCTGATGGAGATGGAATTGGTGACATAATAGGGATGACTTCAAAACTAGACTACTTGGAAGACCTTGGAGTGGAAGGTATTTGGTTGATGCCGATGAATCCCTCTCCTTCTTATCATAAATATGATGTTTCGGATTATTATGATATCCATCCAGACTATGGAACCCTGGATGATTTCAAAGCCTTTGTAAATGAAGCACATAAAAGAAATATTAAGGTGGTAATGGATATGGTGTTGAATCATTCAGGCAGCAGACATTCTTGGTTTCAAGATGCCATAGCAAACGAAAATAGTCCATATAGAGATTATTATGTATGGGCACATAAGGATGATCCGCAGACTCAAATTTCTGGAAAAATCATTTCTGGAGATTCTAATAACCGTACCCGTTGGAATAAAGTAGAAGGGAGTGATTATCTGTACTATTCATATTTTAGTCGGAATATGCCTGATTTGAATTATGATAATCCAAAACTTAGAGAAGAGGTGTTTAAAATCGGGAAATTTTGGTTGTCTGACATTAAAGTAGATGGTTTTAGACTCGATGCAGCAAGGCATATATTCCCTGATAATAGACCGACAGATAATCATAATTGGTGGGTCTATTTTCAGAACGAAATGAAAAAGGCAAATAAGGAAGTTTATTTAATAGGAGAGGTTTGGGCATCATCCGATATAGTAGCCCCTTATCTAAAAGGACTTCCTGCTTTATTTAACTTTGACATGGGAAGTGCTATCACTACAGCAGTTAATGAAGAAAGAGAAGGGGATCTTACTACCAATCATAAAAAAATAATTGACTACTATAAAACGGTTAACCCAGAATATATTGACGCCACTTTTCTTACCAATCATGATCAAGTCAGGATTATGAGCGCTGTAAACAATACTATGGATAAAGCAAAGATGGCTGCTGCACTTCTATTAACTCTACCCGGCTCTCCTTATATTTATTATGGAGAAGAAATAGGAATGCTGGGAAAAAAGCCAGACCCAAATATAAGAGAGCCTTTCCTTTGGCAAGATAAAGGAAGTGATAATTATAGGGCTTCATGGATTGATCCTAAGTATAGCACAGATCAAACTATTATTCCGGTCGAGGAACAACTAGAAGATGAGAATTCTATCTATAACCACTACAAAAATTTTATAAAATTAAGGAACGGCAGTAAAGCCCTTACTTATGGAGATATAGAGCCTATATCTATGAATAACCCTGCACTTTCCGTATTCAAAAGATCAACAGAAGATGAGTCAGTATTAGTTATTCATAATCTTTCCAATAAAGAAGTTAATTTGAATTTTCCTGACTCTCTAAAAGAATTTAGCAACGAATTGTTTAAGAACAAAGATTCTGATTTGATAAATAATGAATTACACATTCCTGCCTATAGTACCATTGTTCTAGGTAAATAATTATGGGTTTCTTTATTTATCTGGTTACATGTGGTGCTTCTTAAGACTTTGATAGTATTAAGGGAAGATTTTAACGGTAGTCAGCAGAATAACTACTTACAAATTTTGATGGTCATGGTTCCTCTTCTCTTTTTGAAGAAGCATGGAAAGCGGATTATCAAAAAATGCGTGAACAAATGATTTATGAGGAAAAGCCACCAACCTTTGCTGAACTGCTCGCGAGTATTGAGAAACTGAAAGCTAGGCTATCTAAGCTTGATTGGGAGTTTCCAAATGGTTGAATTAGCTTAAAAATACCCTGTACTGGGTATTTTTTGTTGCTGAAAATCAGTTTATTGCATACTAGGTCATTTTGGGTGTTTAATTAATTGAATTTGGCTGGTTTCGGTATTTGCTCCTACATTCTTATTTCAAATAATGTCTAATTCCGATATAAAAGAATTGGTGGTTGATTTTGATCTGGATTATTTGCCAGGGATTAGCTACCTGCCTTTTCATGCTCACATTCCAGTAATTCGAAAGGTTTCAATATCTAACCAAACTGATCAAAGTTTGACTGAATTAACCCTTACGATAGTCCCTTCTGATGATTTTTCCACCTCTTTTAAAAAATGTAAAAGAGTAAAGATGTTTTTATATAAATAGTATTCTTTATTTGGATGTCTTTTTGAATTAGCCATGGAGCCCAATCCAGTTTTTTTAATTCGAAAATAATGTAGACTACTAGAACCTGTAATTTTCTCTTGATTCAATAAACAGTTTTTAAAAATTCAGATTACCACTATTCATTCTTTTTCTCCTACATTTCATTTTCATGGATTTCGGACGGCAGATGTCCGAACTGCTCCTTGAAAAGCTTTCGGAAATATTTCACATTGGTAAAACCGACTTCATAAGCTGCCTGAGCTACCCCGAGTTTTTCTTCTTTGATGAGCGTAGCAGCCTTTTTTAATTTGACCGAGCGCGTGTATTGGTTGATGTTCTGGCCTGTGAGTGCTTTTAGTTTCCTGAACAGGGAAGTTCTGCTCATTCCCATAGCCTGGGAGATGGTGTCCACATCAGTGATTTGCTCTGCTATTCCACTCAGTATATGTGTTTCCAATTCTTTTAGAAAGGACTTTTCCTTTCCAATGGCACTCTTTTCTGAATGGGAAAGGTCTTCCTGCTTGGAGTTTTTGCCTAGATAATACGTGCGAAGGCGGATTTTTGCATCCAGAAGATTTCTGACTCTAGATTTGAGGATTTTTGCTTCGAAAGGTTTGGTGATGTAATCGTCAGCTCCCTTTCCGAATCCCGAGGTGATGCTTTCAGTATTGTCTTTGGCAGAAAGCAAAATCACAGGAATATGGGTGGTTCCCGGATTATCCTTTAGGACTCCGCAAAGATCAATGCCGTTTTTTTCGGGCATCATGATGTCCGAGATGATCAGATCTGGAATATACTGCTTCGCTTTTTCCAGGCCTTGACTTCCGCTCATCGCAAAGATCAAGTCATAGTCTTCCGACAGGAGCGTATCCATGTACTCCAATATCTGGGGATTGTCATCTATGAGCAATACCACCTCCCTGTTTCCTTCAAGATCAAAATTCACCTTCGACTGTACCAGCGAACCTTCTGATTCCGGAAGCCATTCATTTGTAGTTTCAAGAGCCTTGAGTGACGGATTATGGTTCTCGATTCCTTGGAGCGGGATTTTTATACTAAAACTACAGCCTTTTCCAGGTTGGCTGACCAGATGTATGCTTCCCTGATGATCCTCAACCAGTCTTTTAGTCAGGGCAAGCCCAATTCCGGTTCCTTTTTCAGCAGAACTTTCTCCGCCTTGATAATACCAGTTGAAAATTTGTTCCTGTTCCTCATAAGGGATTCCGGGTCCGTTGTCACTTACACACAGCTCAAATTCCCCGGATAGTTTCCGTAAGGATATGCAGATCTGGTCATTCCTGCGACAATACTTCAAGGCATTGGAAAGCAGGTTGTTGAAAATAATGTGAAGTTTTTGGATATCAACTGCTGCTGTAAAATCTCTTTTTGGCAAATCACTCCTTAGCCTGATTCCTTTATGACGGGCCAGAGGCTGATATTGTGCTATCCACTGTTTGAGTAGCTTTGCCAGTGATTGGGATTTTATATTCAGCTCATTGACATTGAGCTCTGCATTTCTGAACTCCAGTAGTTTTGAAATCATCTCATGCAGGTAAGTGGCGTTTTTCTGGATTAGCTTCAGTACTTTGAGATGCTTTGCGTTTTTAGTTTCATTCAATAAGTCTTCCACCGGAGCGATTATTAACGTAAGGGGAGTTTTAAGTTCATGGGAAAAGCCAGTGAAAAACTGTACCCGCTCTTCGTTCAGCTCATGCTCCAGATGCCTCTGTTTTTTCTCAAATAATAGTGAGTTTTTCAACTTCAACCGTTCTGCATAGTAGCGCATGCCTGTCACCACTAAGGTTAGTAATAAAATAAGATAGAGTAGATAGGCCGGCCAGGTTTTCCAAAATGGAGGATGGATTGTGATTGCTATTTCATTTTCTGCTATGGTTTTGGTACCGGAACTAGCTCTTGCTTTGAGTATATATTCCCCAGGTGGAATATTGCTGAGATTGGCAGTTCCCGTTTGATTGGTTGCTATCCATTGACTATGGAAGGGTTCCAGTTTATAGGCATAGTTTACATCTTTTCCCAACGGTAATTTCAATGCTACAAAATCTATTGATATCAGACTTTGATCGTGGGCTAAGTCGAGCTCAGTAAGGTAAGAAAGTGCCTGAGAGAGTCTGAAGCCTTCTATATCATTGTTGACCGTTGCTTTTTTGTTCATCAAACGAAGATCAGTGAATATCAGCGGGTAGGTACTGTCTTGATTTTCCAACGTTTTAGGATTGAAGGCATTGATACCCTTATTTCCTCCCATGTACACCTCGTCAGATCGGGTGACCAGCGCTGCTCCGATGTTGAATTCTGCGAGTTGGATGTTGTTGAACGAGTTGAGATTGCCTACCTCATTGGTCTGTGGGTCGAAGAAACTGATGCCTCGGTAGGTGCCTAGCCAGATTTTCCCGTCTTTACCTTTTGCCATGCTGTTGATGGAATTGTTGCTGAGACCGCTTTCAACGGTAAAAAGAGCGAAAGCTTTGGTTTCTGGGTTTAAGCGGATCAGTCCTTCATAGCGACTGCCGGCGATTACCTCGCCATTTTCCAGCACTTCGATAGCAAACACTACCTCGACAGGAAAACCTGGAATGGTGTTTTCATTGAAGAGCTCTTGTTCACCTGTTAGATAGTTGTATCGGATAATCCCGTCACCGAAAGTTGCCAGCCAGAGATCTCCCAGTTCATCCTCGGCTATGTCACGGATGTCTATTTTTCCAAGTTGCCTGACGTAATCAAAATCGTCGATGGGTGGATGGTAGCGGTAGAGTCCACCTCTGTTGGTACCCACCCATATCTGCCCGTTTTTTCCTTCAAAGATTTTACGTACATCATGTCCATTTTCCTGACTTCCCTGGAGGTAATGCTTGGATTTGCCTGTTTCCGTATCCAATAAATTCAAACCGCCCTGGTAAGTCCCTACCCAAAGTCGGTCTTTACTGTCTTCCAAAAGGGAAATTATGTAATTATTGGAGAGGCTGTTGGGATCTTCGGGATTATGCGCATAATGGCTGATGCGCTCGGTCTGGGGATCAAAGTAATCTAAACCTCCGCCATCTGTACCGATCCAGATTTTGCCGTTGTTTCCCTCTGTGAGCGAACCTATTCTATCGTGCGAAATCGTCTCAGTTTTGGAATGGTGGCGTTGGATAAGTTTCACAGGTTCGCCCTGCGGATTTACAAAATTCAGTCCCGTACTGGTCCCGATCCACATGTATCCATCCTTGCTTAGCTTCAGGCTGGAGACAGTCCGGTTAAATACACTACTTCCATCCTGTTCAGGCCTAAACCATTTCAGCTCGATCGTTTGATCTTTCAAAAACTGGGCTGAATTCAGAATATTCAATCCACCGTTTCTGGTGCCGATCCAGAGATTTCCTAAGGGACCTTTTTCAAAGCATAGTACATTGCCATCACTCAAACCAAGCTTGGGCTGGTCGGAAGCTTGTAGCTTGAGCGTATCCGCATCGGTAGTGATCACGCGAATCCCGTTATTTGAACCTACCCAGAGATTGCCCACATCATCGGTGAAAAGCGAATTGATGTTTGCGGGAAAGGAGGGGGCTGAATCTTCCAAAGAACTTAGTTTATTCCGGCGCAAATCTATTTTGTCAAGACCTCTGTCAAAATGGCCAACCCAAAGAATGGAATCTCCCTGCATAGCCAGGGCTGAAATACGTGTGGAAGAAAGGGAATTTGGATCTGAAAGATGATGAGTAAATGTGGCAAGTACGCTATCGGCATCTAGCAACTGTATGTCTCCTTCGAAGGTGGAAATGATTTTTTGATCCTTGGGTCCGTCGATGATATTGCTGATTGAATTTGGATTTAACCCTCTGAATAAGTCTGAATGAATGAAAGAATCAGATTTCGGGTCATAGGTACTCAATCCTTTATTGGTCGATAGTAACAGGTGCTGGATCTGATCTATTTTCAACTGTTCTATATAGTTAGCTATAGGTCCTGCTGCTGGATTTCTGTTGCTTTTCCTATAAATCTGGAAACTATGCCCATCGTATCGGTTCAGTCCGTCTATGGTCGCGATCCAGATAAATCCCAGCGAGTCCTGTTCAATTTGATTGATGTAGTTATTGGACAAGCCGTTTTGCACGTCAAGGAGGTAAAACGTCAGTTGATCCTGTTGGGTGAAAATGGAGCTGGAATCGAGACTTTGCCCACTACCGATCCGGCAAAAACAAAGTAATAGCAAGGTTATAATAGTGGGCTTCATCTGTGCACAATCAATATAAAAGTCCTGAATAAAACCAGTGTTAATCCCAGGAATAGGCATTTGATCAATTTATACCCCCTTATTTGCTGATTTGTATCCCCTATCTCTTTCGGATTTTCCAGAACATTGTTTCGAAGACTAAGGAGTTTTTCTTCTAGCCTTCCGCTTTTATTAATTAACAAATAAACCTAAAAAACATGCTAACACAATTACCAGCCAGGGCATGGCTGTATTGTATGTCATTGATACTTGCAATGATGTGCACTGTGCCCAATGTATTTGGTCAAGAAAAAATCTCAGGCCAAATTCTGGATGAAACCGGCACGGGACTCCCAGGAGCTTCCGTTTTATTAAAAGGTACCACTACAGGTGCTGTCACGGATTTGGATGGCAATTTTACTTTGTCATTTGCCCCAACTGAAAATGCTACTTTAAGTATATCTTTTATTGGGTATGTAACTCAGGAGCGTGTTATTCAAAGCGGGGAAAGTAGAATCACTGTTCAACTTGTACCTGATGAGCAATCACTCAATGAAGTCGTGGTCGTTGGATACGGTGAGCAAAAGAAAGCCACCCTCACAGGATCTATATCCCAGGTAGAAGGCAGGGATTTGAAAAATAGTCCACAACCCAATATTTCTAATTCACTTTCTGGTAGATTCTCAGGAATCATCGCCAACAACAGAGGAGGCGAACCTGGATACGATGGATCCAGTATCAGTATCCGGGGCTTGGCTACTACAGGGAACAATGATGTTCTCGTAGTAGTGGATGGAGTTCCAGGTCAGATTGGCGGGTTGGAGCGACTCAATCCAAATGACATAGAAAGTATATCGGTATTGAAGGATGCTTCGGCAGCAATCTATGGTTCCAGAGCTGCAAACGGGGTGATCCTGGTGACAACCAAACGTGGTAAATCCGGTAAACCGGTGATTTCTTATAGCTTTAATCAAGGTTTTTCTTCACCTACACGATTGCCGGAAATGGCTGATGCGGGTATATATGGGAAGATCAGAAATGAAATTGCCTTCTACAATAATCCGCAGGGTGGATTGAATCAGGTGTATTCGGAAGATGAGCTGGGGATGTTCAGAGACGGATCAGATCCACTCAACTATCCCAATACAGACTGGGCATCAGCGACATTGAATAATACAGCGTTGCAAAGCCAGCATGACCTGAGCATCAGAGGTGGTTCAGACAATGTGACCTATTTCTTGTCATTAGGCAAAACAGGTCAGGATGGTTTGTATAAAGATGGTGCTACTCGCTATGATCAATACAGCTTTCGCTCCAATGTGGACGCTGATATCACTGATAAACTGACTGTGGGACTATCCCTTTCGGGTAGAAAAGAAGATAGACAATATCCGACCTCTGGAGCCGGAGATATATTCCGTTCGATCTACAGAGCTTATCCTACAGTAGCGGCAGTTTATCCTAATGGCCTTCCGTCTTCAGGAATTGAGAATTCCAATCCTGTGGTGATGGCGACAGATCAAGGAGGATTGAATCAGAATCCCCGTTACGTTTTCAATGGTATTTTAAGGGGTAAATATGAGTTTGGCTTCCTAGATGGTCTTTCAGCAGAAGGTTTTTTCTCGGTAGATGAAAGCTCTGATAGATCCAGGAATTTCGCCAAGCCTTATACCTTGTATAATTACGACCGTACGGCGGATTCTTACAATCCTGTGGTAGTTGGCGGAGGTCCTGATCAGGAGCCATCGCTTTCCGAGCAGCACTACTCCAGGTCTATGATAGTATCGAATATCCGATTGAACTTCCGGAAATATATCGGGGATCACTTCATAGATGCTTTTGTGGGATACGAGCAGAGTGAAAACAACGAGCATACCATGGGTGCTTCCAGACTTCATTTTCCAACAGCAGAAACGCCTGAGCTTTCTCAAGGTGGAGCAGCTGCATCGGATTACGATAACTGGGGCAGTAGCTACAACTACACCAGAAAAAGTTACCTAAGTAGAATTGCCTACAATTACAATGAAAAGTACCTGGCTGAGCTTCAGATGAGAGTTGACGGCTCGTCCAATTTCCCTGCAGATAGCCGATATGGATTTTTCCCATCTCTTTCTGTAGGCTATAGAATTTCTGAAGAAGATTGGTTCAGAGAGAAGTTAGGCTTCTTTGATGACCTGAAATTCAGAGCTTCATACGGTAAACTTGGAAATGATAACGTGGGACAGTTCCAGTATTTTGATAATTACTCCTTCAATAACCGCTACATACTCGGAGATGAAGTGACTACCGGTATAGATCTTACCCGACTTTCCAACCCAAATATAACCTGGGAAGTGGCAACAAAGGCGGATGTGGGATTCAACGCTATATGGCTGCAGAAATTCACTACCGAGTTCATCTATTTCCAACAGGACAGAAGTAAGATTTTGACTATTCGAAATGCCTCCATTCCGGGTACTTCGGGAATTGTAAATCCCTATGACGGTCAGTCGCTAGTGCCTGCAGAGAATATAGGTGAAGTGAAAAGCCATGGTTTTGAGTCCACTGTAGGCTATCGTCACGAAGGTAATTTCAGCTTTGGCGTAGCAGGAAACTTTACCTATGCCAAAAATGAAATTGTTTACATCGATGAGGCGGCTGGGGTTTTAGACTATCAGCGTCAGACAGGAAATCCAATGAATACATACCTGCTCTACAATGCAATCGGTATTTTTAGAAGCCAGGAAGAACTGGACAGTACGCCACATGTACCCGGTGCAATGGTAGGGGACTTGATTTATGAGGATTTCAATGGAGACGGAGAGATCAATGCAGATGACATGACTCGGACCAAGTATGGTAATATTCCTCAGATTACGTTTGGAATGACCTTGAATGCAGCCTGGAAAAACTGGGATTTCTCAGCGGTAATTTCAGGGCAGACGCAAGTAAACCAATACGTATTACCGGAATCCGGTACGGTGGGTAATTTCTATAGCAGCTGGGCGGACAACCGCTATTCTCCTACCAATCCAGAGGGAACTTTCCCAAGGGTAAGCGAGCGTGCTTCTTCCGCAGTAAGTGGTGGCTTGTATAGAAATAACTTCTGGTTGAACGATGCTTCCTTTGCCCGATTGAAGAATGTACAGATCGGTTACAATGTGCCTCAGCCGGTGTTGGATAAGCTCTCAATCAGCAGCTTGAAGATTTATGCCAATGCATTCAACCTATTTACACTTACCGGAGTGAAAGATTATGATCCGGAAGGTTCCAGTGAAAGCGGGCAGTTCTACCCACAGCAGAAGATCATCAACCTTGGTGTAAACATTCAATTCTAAACCCGACCAAAATGACTACTAAAAATATATTTAAACCATTCCTGGGAATAGCGCTGAGTGGCCTGTTGCTGGGAGGATGTAATGAGGATTTTCTAGACGTGGTGCCTACAGATAGAGTTTCAGATGCATCAATTCTATCCGATTCCACGCTTTTTGAAGCTTATGTGATCAATAGATACTTAGGGGTAAGATTGACCGATAAAGAGGGAGACGGAAACGTGCCAGGCTTTGGGCGTGGATTTGAATACGCCATGTGGAGCTCGCTTACAGATGAGTCCATTTACAATAACGATGACAATACCTGGTTTATTCAGCAAGGCCAGCTTTCATCGCAAAATACTGGGATAGCAGGGACGTTCTGGGGAAGATCGTACAGAAGTATCCGTGAGGTAAACTATGCTTTGGCCAATATCAGTGAATTGGAAATGAGCCAGTCTGGAAAGGATTTGCTGATCGCAGAACTCAAATTTATCCGTGCATTCCGCTACTTTGATCTGATCAAAAATTATGGGGATGTGGTATTGATGGGAGATAATGTCGCGCAGCTTGGGGATGACTTCACAGACCCCTCCTTCTATGTGCGCGCACCCAAAGAAGAAGCCATTGCTTATGTAATTCAGGAATTAAATTCCGCAGCTGCAGTGTTGCCACAGACCAACAGTGGATCTTGGCTGGAAGGACGTGCAACCAAAGGAGCTGCATTGGCGCTGAAGTCACGCTTGTTACTTTATGCTGCAAGTCCTCTGTACAACGATGGAGGTAGTAATGCACAAAAATGGCAAGAGGCAGCCCAGGCGGCGAAAGATGTAATGAATTTGGGTCAGTATTCTCTTTATCAGCAAGGCTATGGAGAGTTGTTCTTGACTCCGCAAAGCAATTCAGAAATCATTTTTGCCAGGTATTACAATATCAATTCGAGACATACTGCCTTGGAAATCGCCAACGGGCCGAATGGCTATGACGGTTGGGGAGGTAATGTTCCGCTTCAGAATCTCATTGATGATTATGAAATGATGGACGGGACGACATTTGATTGGGAGGAAGACACCCATGCCGCAGCACCTTACGAAAACCGGGATCCGAGATTTTATGAGACTATTCTTTACAATGGAGCTCCATATAGAAACAGGGAGGTAGAAACATTTTTGCCTAATGGACGCGATAGTCAAGGTGGCCCTTCGAATTGGAATACCAGCAAGACTGGCTATTACCTAAGAAAATTCATAAATGAAGAGCTTCCGATTCAAAATCCTTGGGAAGTGGCTGGTACTCAAAACTGGATTTATTTTAGATATGCAGAAATCCTGCTCAACTATGCAGAAGCGCAGAACGAAGCAGTCGGTCCGGATGCCAGTGTATATGATGCCATCAATTCGATTAGAGGCAGGTCAGGGGTAGAAATGCCAGCCTTGCCTGCTGGTCTGAGTCAGGATGAAATGCGGGAAAGAATCCGTCATGAACGTAGAATCGAACTAGCCTTCGAGGAGCATCGCTACTACGACGTGAGAAGGTGGATGACTGCAGATGAAGTGGAAAATACTCCTGCTTATGGTATTGAGATTGTAAAAGCATCTGATGGTAGTATGAGCTACAACAGGAAGGTTTCCTTGAGCGGAAAGAAGTTTGAATCACAAAATTACTGGTTGCCTATTCCAAGGTCTGAAATATTGGCCTCCGACAACCAACTGGAACAGAATCCTGGTTATTAATTAATTATTGGGGGGGCTTAATGCTTCCCCTTTTTTAAAAAACTTTAATTTATGACAACTAAGAAAATGACAGGGAAATCACTCTTTTTCAAAACTTTTCTTTTTTCTGCTCTTTATGCATGTCAGACCTCAGGTCAGGATAAACCGACGGATAAAATTTCTGAAAAATCCATAGAAATAAATATCCTAACGAATGAGACTTTTCAGACCATAGAACATTTCGGTGCATCTGATGCATGGTCTACTCAATTCGTGGGAAATTGGCCGGATCAAAAGAAGAATGCTATTGCGGAGTTGCTTTTTAGCAATGAATCAGATACTAAAGGTAACCCCAAAGGAATAGGATTGTCTCTATGGAGATTTAATGTGGGAGCAGGAAGTGCCGAGCAAGGTGAGGAAAGCGGTATTAGGGATGAGTGGAGAAGAGCTGAGTCGTTTATGAACGCAGACGGGTCATATGATTGGTCGAAGCAATCCGGACAAGTTTGGTTTGCCAAAGCGGCACAAGAATACGGGGTGGATAAATTACTGGTTTTTCCTAATAGCCCTCCTGTATCTATGACTAAGACAGGAAATGCCTATGCGAGTGAAGGGCAATCAAATCTTTCTATGGAAAACTATGGGGCTTTTGGAGAGTATCTAGCTCAGGTTGTAAAAGGGCTTGGAGAGAAAGGTCTGAATGTAGATTATGTAAGTCCTGTAAATGAACCACAGTGGGACTGGTCAGATGGAGGTCAGGAAGGAACACCGTTTTGGAATAATGAAATTGCAGGCATTGTAAAAGCTGTTGATGAAGCATTGGATAAATACAACCTGACGACTAAAATTGATGTAGCTGAGGCTGGAAAAATAAATTATCTCTATGAGCAAGCTGATAAAGAAGGAAGGGGGCAGCAGATTACAGCTTTTTTCGATCCGGAATCACCAAATTTTATAGGGGAGTTAAAACATGTAAGCCGTTCCATTTCTGCACACAGCTATTTCACTACATCACCATACAACTCGGCCGTTCAACAGCGAGCAGGCCTCAAAGCCGCATTAAACAAAGCTGAAGGTTTAAGTTATTGGATGAGCGAGTATTGTATTCTGGGAGATAACGGTGGTGAAATCAATGGTAGCGGGAGAGATTTGGGGATTGTCCCAGCACTTTATGTTGCTAGAGTTATCCATAATGACCTTACTGTCTCTAATGCAAGTGCGTGGCACTGGTGGATTGCCATTTCACCTTATGACTATAAGGATGGCTTAATTTATATTGATAAAGAAAAGACAGATGGTAATTACTACGAGAGCAAACTGCTTTGGGGGTTGGGTAATTACAGCAGATTTATAAGACCAGGTTATCAAAGAATAGCTCTAAAAGTAAACGACAAAACTGAACAAACTCAGGATTTACTTATTTCGGCATATCAAGATCCCCATTCGGATGATATAGTGATTGTAGTGGTGAATTTCTCAAACAAAGAAGTAAGGTTAAACTTGAAAGAAGATTCGAAAAATCTTTCAGGGAATCTATATGGCTATTTAACGGATAAAGACCATAATTTATCTTATAAGGTTTTTCAGTCTGAAAATACACTTCTTCCAAGTCGGTCAATTATGACTTTAACAACCCAAAAATTATAAAATATGTCAGGTAAATTATTATTTCAACATTTAATACTTTTATTCCTACTGCATTTTAGTGTTTATAATTCTATCGCTCAACAAGCAGGTAAAACCTTGTTCAATGACGATTGGGAATTCAAGCTGGAACAATCCACATATGAACAAGTAGCGGCCTCCGACAGTGGCTGGAAAAAAATATCGCTTCCGCATGATTGGAGCATAGAAGGTCCTTTCAGTCCCGAATGGGCAAGTGGTACTGGATTTTTACCAGGAGGAATAGGCTGGTATAGGAAAGATTTTAGTGTGGAAAATAAAGACTCCCTTCGCTACTCTATTTATTTTGATGGAATATATAAAAACAGCGAGATTTGGATCAACGGACATTACTTGGGGAAAAGGCCTAATGGTTTTATTCCTGTTTTTTATGATTTAACCCCCTATTTGGAAGCTGAGAACAATACCATTTTAGTGAAAGTAGATCATCAGAAATTTGCGGATGCCAGGTATTATACCGGTTCGGGGATCTACCGAAATGTATATATGATTGAGTCTAAGCCGATACATTTTGCAGAATGGGGAGTTTTTTTTAGTACACCCGAAATAGATAAAAGTCAAGCTCTGGCGAAAGTTGAGGTAGATTTTGAACAACATTTAAAGACAACTAAGAACATTAAGATTAATGGTGTAATTAAAAATTCTCAAGGCAAAAGTGTCGCCGAAAATTCCCGTATACTTCAGAATATAAAGGGGATTGGTAACCAAAGTACTTTGGATTTTACCATTAAAAATCCTCATTTATGGTCTGTTGATGATCCCTTTCTGTATACTTTGGAGGTTGAGCTTTGGGCGGATGACCAATTGATGGATAAATGGGTAGACAAGGTGGGTATCAGGGATTTCAATTTTGATGCCGATAAAGGTTTTTTTTTAAATGGGGAGCCTACCTTGATCAAAGGAGTTTGTATCCATCATGATGCAGGTGCTTTGGGGGCTGCTGTGCCGAAAGAAGTTTGGCGGAACCGATTGGAGACGCTAAAGGAACTAGGTAGTAATGCAATACGAATGAGCCACTATCCCCATCAGGATTTTATTTATGAACTGTGTGATGAAATGGGCTTTTTGGTGCAGGATGAGGCTTTTGATGAATGGGAGATTCCAAAGAACAAATGGATTGAAGGATGGAATGCTGGCACTCCCGGGAATGACAGCAATCATGATGATTTTCTGGAGTGGGCAGAAAGAGATGTGGCTGATATGGTTAAAAGAAACCGAAACCGGCCATCTATTATTATGTGGAGCATAGGAAATGAAATTGATTACCCAAATGATCCATACAGCCACCCTGTCTTAGATGAGGGCAGAAATCCCCAAATCTATGGAAAAGGATATGTAGAAGATAACCCACCAGCTTCAAATTTGGGAGGGATCTCTAAAACTTTGGTTGATGCGGTCAAAAAAATAGATAGTACACGTCCGGTGACCGCTGCTTTGGCAGGCGTCACTATGTCTAACCAGACGGATTACCCCGGCAATCTTGATATTGTTGGATACAATTATCAAGAATATAGGTATCAGGAAGATCATGAAAAGTATCCTGGTCGGATTATTTACGGCAGCGAAAATGGGGATGCTTTGGACGCATGGTTGGCAGTTGCGGAGAATGAATTTATATCTTCTCAATTTTTGTGGACAGCCTTCGATTTTATCGGTGAAGCTCGCCCTTGGCCCCAAAGGAGCAGTGGAGCGGGGATAATTGATTTGGCAGGCTATCCAAAACCTGATTATTATTTTCGTCAAAGCCTTTGGAATGAAAAGCCTATGGTTTACCTGGGGATTGCTGAGGATGAGAGACAGGTTCTTCGAAGAAGCAATATTTCCAACTCATGGACTGATGAGACTGGAGATAAACCATGGGTAACCTGTTATACCAATGCCGATGAAGTTGAATTATTTATTAATAACCGTTCATTGGGCAAAAAAACGGGTCAATATCAAAATGAACAAATGATTGCCTGGCAGGTAGATTTTGAGCCAGGCGAATTGAAAGTTGTTGCCTATAATGATGGAACGGAAGTAGCCACTTACACTTTAAATACCCCAGGGGCAGTATCCAAAATTGATGGATGGCTTTCAAAACAGGTTTTCAGCAAAGAAAATGAAGTTATCGAATTAAATCTCCAATTGGTAGATGAACAAGGAAATCTGGTAGAATTCTCAGACGAGGAATTAACACTGGACGTGGATGGGCCAGTTCAGATTTTAGGGTTGGAAAGCGGTGATTTGGCAAGTTCTGAAAGCTACCAAGCTTTATCTAGAAAGACATACAAAGGTAAACTGAAAGCCTATTTGCAGACCAATGGAGTTTCAAAATCAATTCAAGTTCGGGTTTCTTCCCCAAGTTTACCTGAATCAGTATTTATGATTAAAATAGATAAATGATATTTTAAAAAGTTAAAGGAAGGGTATTGTAGATCTTCATACGGCACTTACTCCTCGTTACGTAGGCAAGTGCGAGGCAGAAATGAGAGTCAAAACCTGTCAAATGAATTCAATTCTGAACCGTTTCAGAGTCCAAACAAAAGTTGATCGTTTTACGGTCAACTTTTTATGTTTTATAGGGTTTTTGATGCTATTCAAATGGAGATATCTTTTGAAAACGTAAATAAATAAAGATGTTTTTATATAAATGACTTTTGGTTTTTTAAAACAGGTGATTGTTGAAATAAGCTACCAAAGAAATTAGATCAAAGTATGAAAAGTTGGGGGATAGGGTAAAAGTTTGGAGCAAATAGGAACAGTGGCTGTAATTCGTACGCCTCGCACGGCTCGTACCGTACGAATTTGCGATTTGACTAGATATCCTTATTAGGGCGATAAAAATGATTCAGTCTTGTTCAAACAATATCCAAGGACTGCTCCATGAAAAAATAACTTTTTCGCTTTCACTACTAATTTCGCTACTGATCTAAAAACAAAAACCCTAACTCTCAGTATTTCAGATTGTTAGGGTTTTGTCTTGCAGAGGAGGAGGGATTCGAACCCCCGGTACCTTGCGGTACAACGGTTTTCAAGACCGCCGCATTCGACCACTCTGCCACTCCTCTAAATCCTCATCCGGTATTATCACGCGAATAGGTTTGCAAAAGTATTATAAATTGAAACTTTTGCAAAGCACTCGTTTAACTTTTTTGCTAACACGCTGATTAGATCTAATTTAATTTTTGCCAAAAAACCTGCCAGTCCATTGAAGAGGGCTTACAATGTCATTTTATATCGTCTACCTGGACCGCGGTCTTTAAAGTGTCTTCTCTCTTTTTACGCTCTTCTAACAAATCCAGGCTCACATTTACCTCAAAACATACAATGATGATAATAGAGGTAATTAAGAGCCAAAGCATGAGTGCGATCAATGTTCCTATCGAACCATACAGTTTATTGTAACTGGCAAAATTGTTTAGATAAAAAGTGAATGCATAAAAACCCAAGGTAATCAATAAGCCTGCAAGCTTGGCGCCAACCGAAAAGAACTTCCACTTGTCATGAACCGCAGGTGCAAAACGAAAAATAAAGGCCGTGGTGATGTAAAACATCAACAACAAAATGAGGAATTTCAAGCTGGAGAACAGAAAGATCATAAAGCCTGAATTGAATAACTGCATCTCATCAAGTCTCCTGATGATAATTCCTCCCAGAATCATGACCAAGCTCGAGGTAATCACAGTAAAGGCCAGTACCAGCACAATGCTTACGGCAATTCCCCTACTTTGCAGAAAACTTCTATTATCCTTGGTCTGGTAAACCGAATTGAATGAATTCATCATCGAGACCACCCCTTGTGTAGACGCGAAGAGCGCAAAGAAAAAGCCCAATGACAGAAGACTCTGCCGGGGCTTGGAGACAATATCCATGATGGTTCCTTCGGATTGGACATAAATCTCCTCTGGCAATATTTCCTGAGTGAATTTTAAGATGTTTTGGGTGGTGATGTATGGAAAAATGTCCTGTAGATAGGGGATTAAGTTCAAAAGAAACAGGATCATTGGGAATAAGGCCATAGTATAGCTGAACGCCATGGAGCCTGCCCGTTCAATAATGTCGTCTTTCTTTAGCTGTTCGAGAAATATCCTGCCTACATCAAAGAGATTTTTATCAGGATCCCCTAAATGTATTTTTTTTAGTTTTCTAGCTTGCCAAAGTAATCGGACCTGAATCCTAAGGAGTCTTGTTTTGATCACTTAATCCTAATGATTTACTTAAAAGTACGATTTCAATAAAGCTAATAAATTATGCGGAGGTCTAGTGGGAAGATGACTGTCTTTTTTGAGGAAAGAAAGTGTAGTCCAGCCTTCTGTGATTAAATCCGAACTTTCGTTGTACACTTTGTATTCAAACCGTATGCGGGCGCCCGGCATTTCCGGAATACACGTTTTTATCGTCAGTAATTCATCATACTTTCCCGGTTTAAGATATCGGAAGTGACTTTCTAATACAGGCATCATTACTCCTGCATCCTCCATTTCCTTGTACGAAAATCCTATACTTCGCATGGCTTCAACTCTTGCCACCTCGAAATACATGGCATAATTACCATAGTATACATAACTCATCTGATCCGTCTCGGCATAACGGACACGGATTTTGGTTTCAGCGGTATACATATATCAATAAATTTCAGCTGCATTCAACGCCATTTGATACCTTCTGGCATTTACATTATGATCCGCTAGATTAGTAGCAAAAGAGTGATAGCCTGAAAAGTCCTCCTGTGCACAAAAATAAAGGTAATCGTGAGATTCTGCATTTAGCACAGCGTCTAATGAATTGATGTCAGGAAGATTAATGGGGCCTGGTGGTAGGCCTGCGTATAAGTAAGTGTTATATGGGCTATCCATTTCTTTGTGCACATTCAGAATTCTTTTCAGATCAAAATTTCCTAAAGCGAACACTAAGGTAGGGTCCGCTTGAAGTGGCATGTTCAGTTGTAGACGGTTGAGGTATACACCAGCTATTTTGGGACGCTCGTCTGATTTCTGACTTTCCGCCTGTACAATGCTGGCAAGGGTACTTACTTCAGTCTGCGTAAGGCCTAACAGACTTGCCTTTTGCTTCCTTTCTTCTGTCCAGAAATCTTGATACTCACGATACATTCTATCAAATAAAGCTTCTGCGCTTGTGTTCCACCAAAGTTCATATGTGTTTGGAATGAACATACTCATAATGGTCTCTTCGTCAAAGTTGAATTTGCGGATGTATACTGAATCCTGAATTAGGCTCAAAAATTGTTCTTGGGATACTTCAAGGTTAGCGGTGATTTTCTCCGCTAGGTCCGTTTTCAGTCTCACATTATTAAATGTCACACGAACAGGTGTTTGTTTTCCTGACCGTAGGAGTTTTACGAGGTCTAGATTGGTCATTTTGGGTCTGATCGTATACAGTCCCGGTTTTACATTTTCCTGATAGTCCAGAATCTTGGCCAGAAAACCAAAGCTGACCATATCATTCACCACGTTATCATTATAGAGCTGATCAGTCACCGTTTTGTAGGTTGCATTGCTGCCGATTTTCAGCATATAATTGCTTTCAGATTTCAATAACGTATTAGGGCTGAAAAACACCTGATAGAAATAGAAACTGAGAGAGATAGCCATCACCGAAAAGGAAATGACCAGTACGAGATATATCTTTCTTTTTTTGTCGCTTAGCATATTGGTGCCAAAAATAAGGAAAATTCTACGTTGCAGTTTGCATCAGTAGCCTTCTAATACTACCTTGGCCATGTAATTTTTTGTTAAATGATACAGATTCCTGTCACTTGTGCGGTGATATTTGAAGATCAAAAAGTATTATGTGCTCTACGGTCGGCCCAAATGTCACAATCAGGATTTTGGGAGTTTCCTGGAGGGAAGGTGGAGGATAACGAATCTTTTCTGGAATGTTTGTTGCGCGAGATTAAAGAGGAACTGTCCATAGATGTTCAAATCCATTGGCCATTGAGTCCTGCTGTATTTCCTTATGCCGAAGATAAAGTGGTCAAACTTTTCCCTTTTGTGTGCAGTTGGATAGCGCAAGAAATATCCTTACTTGAGCATCAGGAAGTGCGTTGGGTCGGAAAGGAGGAGTTGTTGCACCTTAACTGGGCCCCGGCGGATAGACCTATTGTAAATGAGATTGTAGAGAACTGGAAATTTATACAAGATAAATTGGGGAACTAAACGAGTGCACTATGCCTGCAGAACTGATTCGACTATATGAGCAAAATCCTGAACCTGCCAAGGTTCGGCAGATCGTGGAGATTCTACGAAATGGGGGAGTGGTCATTTATCCTACAGACACGGTGTATGGGATGGGGTGCGACATTACTAACTCCCGGGCTGTGGAACGGATCTGTAAAATCAAGGGGATCAACCCCAAAAAACACAATTTTTCCATTATTTGTGCTGACCTGGCCAATATCTCTCTGTACACACGGGTTATTAGTAAGCCAGTTTTCAAAATGATGAAAAAAGGGCTTCCTGGACCATTTACATTTATTTTGGAAGCGAGCAGTCAGGTGCCTAAAATCCTGAACAGTAACAAAAAAACACTTGGAATACGGGTTCCGGATCATAATGTGCCCAGAATGCTGGTAGAGGAACTTGGTAATCCAATACTCACCACATCCATCAATGATGAGGATGAAGTCGTAGAATATAGCACTGATCCCGAATTGATCTATGAAAAATATTTACATCAGGTAGAAGTGGTGATCGATGGAGGGTATGGCCAAAACATTGCCTCGACAGTTTTAGATTGTACAGGTGAGGAAGTAGTGGTGGTCAGGGAAGGTTTGGGAAGATTAGAAGATTTAGAATAATCAGATGAATATAAATGTCGTTGCGGCGGATCTACATTATCTCCCGAGCCTGGAGTTTTTTGCATGTATAGCCGAAGCAGATGAAGTGGTGTTTTTTCCGGAGGATAGGTATCAGCGTCAGTCGTATTTCAACAGGACCAGAATACGATTGGCAAATAAGGTAGAAACCTTAAGTGTACCTATTGTTGGGCGTAGACCACGTATCCCGTTGAAGGAAATCCAGATTGATCAGCGACAGGATTGGCTGAAAATTCATGTCCGCGGCATTCGAAGTGCTTATGGTAAAGCACCTTTTTTTGAATATTATTTCCCTTATTTTGAACAGGTCTTTGAAGAACAGCATGCCTCACTTTGGGAATTAAATTGGAGGTTGCTGACATTATGTCTTAAGCTTTTGGGCTTACCTGTCAAAATGCGTGCAAGTCTGGCAAGTGAATCTGACGAAATATTAATGGATATAAGAGGGTGTCTGGTGCCCTCAGTGCCTTTTTCTGAACGAAACTTCTATTCACCTGTCCCTTATTTTCAGCTTTTTGGCTCAGACTTTGATCCTAATCTTAGCGTTCTGGATTTGTTGTTTTGTGAAGGAACTGCTGCAAAAAGTATTATCTTAATGTCTGCAAAAAAACAATGAACAATCTACAAAGAGATTGTGTTTCTAACACAAATTCGGTAACATACGTACAGGAATATTAAACATTCAGAATAAGAATTAAATGGAAGCAAAATTTTCGAACAGAGTCAAAGAGGTGATCTCTCTTAGCCGCGAAGAAGCACTTCGCCTGGGACATGATTACATTGGCACAGAGCACCTCTTACTGGGGATGATTCGTGAAGGAGAAGGTGTTGCTGTTTCCATTCTTAAGAAGTTAGGAGCGCCGATGGATGAGCTTCGCAATGCGATCGAACGGGCCGTAAAAGGTACAGCCAATCACAATGTGAAAAATATGGCAAATATACCACTGACCAGACAATCTGAGAAGGTGTTAAAAATAACCTATTTGGAAGCAAAAATATTCAAGAGCCAATTAATAGGAACGGAGCATTTGCTTCTTTCCATCTTGAGAGATGAAGACAATATCGCCACACAGATACTTAATAAATTTGAGGTGAATTACGATACCGTCAAGGAAATGCTGGAAATGTCGGCTGATTCGGCTCCAAGAGCAAGAGCTGAAGCTGAAGATAATGATGATGATGGATCCAAATTATTTGGATCTCCTAGCGGAGGATCGGGTGCCTCCAAACCTGGAGCGGAGAAATCCCGCACTCCGGTTTTGGATAATTTTGGTAGAGATCTTACCAAGATGGCCGAAGATGACAAACTCGACCCAATTATCGGGCGGGAGAAAGAGATTGAGCGTGTCGCACAGATACTTTCCAGAAGAAAGAAAAACAACCCTATTCTAATCGGGGAGCCCGGTGTAGGTAAGACTGCCATCGCTGAAGGGCTGGCACTGCGGATTGTCCAGAAGAAAGTGTCACGCGTGCTTTTCAATAAGCGGGTGGTGACCTTAGATTTGGCCTCCCTGGTAGCTGGTACTAAATACAGAGGACAGTTTGAAGAGCGCATGAAAGCCGTTATGAACGAGCTTGAAAAGTCTCCAAACGTAATTCTCTTCATTGATGAGCTGCATACCATTGTCGGCGCTGGTGGAGCATCTGGATCATTGGATGCTTCAAATATGTTTAAACCGGCACTTGCGCGGGGCGAAATCCAATGTATCGGAGCAACAACCCTTGATGAGTACCGTCAATATATTGAAAAAGATGGGGCCTTGGCACGTCGTTTCCAAATGGTGATGGTAGATGCTACCTCTCCTGAAGAGACCATTCAGATCCTTAACAATATCAAGGAGAAATACGAAGATCATCACAACGTCATCTACACCGATGAAGCGATAGATGCTTGTGTGAAGTTGTCAGACAGATACATCTCCGACCGCTTTCTTCCTGATAAAGCCATTGATATTTTGGATGAAGCGGGAGCACGCGTACACATTAACAATATCCACGTTCCAGAAGAAATATTGAAACTGGAAGCGGAAGTGGAAGATATCAAGACGGAGAAAAACCGCGTGGTAAAATCCCAGAAATATGAGGAAGCAGCCCAATTGCGGGATAAGGAGAAAAAACTTCTTGAGCAGTTGGAAAATGCCAAAACTAAGTGGGAAGAAGAAAGCAAGTCCAAGCGATTTACTGTCGACGAAGAGCACGTAGCTGAAGTGATTGCAATGATGACAGGTATTCCTGCCAAGCGAATTGCTCAGAACGAAGGAGCAAAACTCCTGAACATGAACAGTGACCTTGCAAACAAAGTAATCGGTCAGAACGAGGCCATCAAAAAATTGACCAAAGCCATCCAGCGGACCCGGGTAGGACTAAAAGATCCTAAGAAGCCAATTGGCTCTTTTATCTTCCTGGGCCCAACCGGTGTAGGTAAGACGGAATTGGCCAAAATGCTTGCCACCTATTTATTTGACAAGGAAGATTCCCTGATCAGAATAGATATGTCAGAATACATGGAGAAATTCTCCGTATCTAGACTTGTGGGTGCACCTCCAGGCTATGTGGGATACGAAGAAGGTGGACAGCTTACAGAGAAAGTAAGAAGAAAACCATATTCAGTAGTTCTGCTCGATGAGATTGAAAAAGCACATCCAGATGTGTTCAATATCCTACTCCAAGTTTTGGATGATGGTATACTGACCGATGGATTAGGAAGAAAAGTCGATTTCAGAAACACAATTATCATCATGACCTCTAATATCGGGGTGCGTGATCTGAAGGACTTTGGTGCCGTAATCGGTTTTGCAAATAAAGCCAAAAACGACAATATGGATGATATCGTGAAGTCTACGATCCAGTCTGCATTGAAAAAGGCATTTAGTCCTGAGTTCCTGAACCGACTGGATGATGTGGTCGTGTTTAACTCATTAAGTCAGGAAGATCTGTTCAAGATTATCGACATAAGTTTAGGCAAACTCTTCTCAAGAATTACTGACTTAGGTTACAAGATCGAGCTTACTGAGAAAGCCAAGGTGTTTCTTGCAGAAAAAGGATATGATCAACAATATGGCGCCCGACCACTAAACCGGGCTATCCAGAAATATCTTGAAGATGCAATCGCGGAAGAGATCCTGAAAGGAGATCTTTCCGATGGGGATGTGATCACTGCGGATTATCTGGGCGAAGGTACAGAATTGACAATCACAGTTAAAAAGAAAGAAAAAGCTGATTAAATGCAGCCAATCCATAAATAAAAATCCCTGGAAACCAGAATCCAGGGATTTTTTTTGCCTATCGCCACCTTGCCGACAGATGAGGACAGTTGACTGTCGTCGTATTAATTGAGTTCGGTACTCAAGCTTATTAATTTCGTGAAAAGAAAAGCCGCGTGATGAATATCCCTTGTCCATCATCTTTGCCTCCATTGCTTTCCACACCTGATGTTACATAAGTTAGATTCCAGCCTTCATTTAGCAGGCTGTTGATTTTGGAAGCAATCATCGCATCGTTGGAAGCAATGTTTTGAAAGTTGATCCCAGTGGCGGAGAAAAAATTCAGCAATTTAGTTTCTTCCAGCTCATCAATTTTGATGTCCTTCCTGTTGATTTCGTTTTGATCACTTTTCTTCCCATCTGTTCGTTCAGTAACAAAGGCTGAAGCATCTACCTGTGTTTTTGAATCAATAATCCTCGATCTGCCAATTCCCATTGGGACGATAGATTCCACTACAGTTACAATTTTGAATTCCTGACGGGATTTTGGCTCTGACTCTTGCGCAAATGCAAAAGAGGATAGTAATAGAAATGCAGTACTTAAAATGTGTAATTTCATAATGTTAAGATTTTATTGAGGTGCAAACCAAATATTTTATTTTAACAAAATAAAATATTGTTAATTTGGTTTTTTTAGGATGTTTATACAATTATAATTCTGTTAAAAATGCATACGAAAAATTTAAATCATTTGAATGAAATTAACATGACCTGCATTATGTATTACCGCCTACAGGAGTAAATAAAAGTCCGGCTGTCTAGTAGGTGAGATTGCTGAAGAAATTAAGGCATGACAACTAATCTTGAAAATCATAAATTATTTCAATAGCAGGATCCAGCGACATTCCTCCGGGGTTCAAGCCAGGTTTTCCTTCCGGAATCTCCATTTTTAGCTTTTCAAAATACATTTTCCAGACAGGGAAAAAATCATCAGAATCAGGGTCTTTGAAGGTCATGGGGTTAACAGCAAAAACAGGCTTTCCCTGATTTGCCTTTTGTAATGACAAGTGGATCAACTCAGAGCAATAATAGGAGTCATTCTGAAGATCAAACCCCGAATCATACGGCTTGCCAAGTAATAGTTCGGCTTCCATCAACGTTGCTGGGATTAGATGTTGGTATTCAGGTTTCAGTCTGCCCACCACCACTTTGGGGTTTTGGAGTGAATCCAAATGTCGGTTGAGAAAATCATCAAGCTTAGTTTGTGATACGCCAGCAGAGATTGCTTCAAGTACATACCACTTTTCATTTTCCTTCATCAGCATACCATTGTGCGAAAAATCCTTGCCTTCATATCCCGAAGTCACTGCGCGGATGGCATCGCAGAAATCACCACAGGCGCCATCTTGAAAAAGCATATCTCCTTCCCGCCAATCAAAGTCTGATTGTGCCTGCCAATCAAAGTCTGATTGTGCTTGACAATCTATCTGAAGAATAAGTAAACAAGACAAAAGCATTAAATAAATCGGGCTCTTGATGTGCATGTACATTAAAAGGAAAGAATAAAAAACAATAAACTAACAGCAAGTACCAAGATCATCTTTTTGGCTTTCTCAGTGATTTCCGGGTCCAATTTACGTTTCCGGATCACCAAAACTGCCAAGCTCAGACCGATCAACTGCAGAAGGATTCCCACTCCACGTAACGGTCCCATGGGGGCAATCAGCCAGTGGAAGTAAGAATTGGCCAAAGCCAGGGCACAAAGTACAATTCCTGTTATACCGAATAGGAATGCACGCTGTACTAATATTTGGGGTGGATGATCGGTCCATTTCATTTCTTGGATAGTTAAGTTCAGCTGCAATGCAAGCTTATACGGTAGGGATGGCTTTTCGTCGTAATTCGAAATAGGTCCCAATCTCTTCACCGGATAGGGTATTCAAGGTCATTTCTTTGGTAAGACCACCCTTCCTGCCTACCAATATCCCATACTTCATGTCACTGTACCCTTCGATGGCATGTGCATCTGGATTGATCGATACTTTCACCCCCTGGTCCATCGCATATCGGATCCAGCGCCAGTCCAAATCCAACCTCCATGGGTTTGCATTGATTTCTATTACCACATTGTGTGCAGCACAGGCATCAATTATTGCCTTGTGGTCTATAGGATATCCAGCTCTTCTGAGCAATAGTCGCCCGGTCGGGTGCCCCAATATAGTTGTATATGGATTCTGAATGGCCGTAATAAGCCGGGTAGTAGCCCGATTGATATCCATATTCAATACTGAATGAATGGAGGAAACTATAAAATCAAACTTAGCAAGTACCTCATCCGGATAATCAAGGCTCCCATCGGAAAGAATATCACTTTCAATCCCCTTAAAAATTTTAAAAGGAAACAGCTCCTTATTTAAACCGTCAATTTCCTCATGTTGCTTTTCGATTTGCTCAATAGTAAGACCTCCAGCATAAAAAGCAGTTCTGCTATGGTCCGATATTCCGAGATATTCATAACCTAACTCCTTGCAGTATTCAGCCATCTGTCGAAGGCTATGTTTTCCATCACTATATGTGGAGTGATTATGAAGGATTCCTTTCAGGTCTTTCTCAGTTATTAGTTCGGGGATTTTGTTTGCTCGGGCTAGCTCCACCTCATCAAGCCCTTCCCGCATTTCCACAGGAATATGTTGTAATTGATGAATAGAGAAAAACTCTTCTTCGGTGGAATAATCCCGCTTCTTGAGTAGCTGGGCAACTGTTTCTTGATCTGATCCCTGCAATCTCAAATGAAATGGTGAGGCAGTATGTGCCAGTTTCTTCCATAGAAAGTCAGATTCACTGGAGAAATGCACAAGAATATCCAACGATAGGTTCTTCATTTTTCCCCTGTAAGTCATTGGGCCAGATTTTGAAAGGTCCCATTCAACAGAGCCAATATCAAGTACCTGCTTTTTTATAGATGTAAGATTATCAGAGGCGATGACAAACTCCGCCCGGGTAATGATCTCCAAGTGACGGGCAAAATCACCCACTACTGCTACTTGAGGTGATAACTGCTGAAGAATATTGGCTAAATCATCAATGGTACTTTCTATGTCAGCAAAAAGCCATTTTCCTGTGTTAGATGCTGTAAATTCCAGGTTTGCGATGATTGTATCTTGCGTTTTTGCTCCAAATCCTTTGATGTTGGCGACTTTTCCAGATTGACAGGCTTCCATCAATTCGTGGCTTGAAGTAATTCCTAATTCCTCCCATAAGACTTTTACTTTTTTCGGGCCAAGCCCTTTAATCTGGAGGACTTCAAGAATTCCCTCAGGAGTTTTTAGGAGCATCTCATCCAAAGCTGGAAAAGATTCAGTGCTTTTTAGAAAGGCAATTGTTTCCAATATACTTTTACCCACTCCAGGTACTTTTGCCAAATCTGAATCGCTGAGCAGCATGATGTCCTGATCTCCACGTTCCAATGTGGTCAATGCACTTTGGTAACTTCTGATTTTGAAAGGGTTTTCATCATGAAGTTCCATCAGTTGAATGCTGAGTTTCAGTTTTTTCAGTAGCGTTTTATGGTCCAAAATTTTTGAGTTGCGTTAGATGATCAAACAAATGTCTTCAAATTATTACTCAATTTAAGCCGCTAAGATTGAAGTTAAAATTTAAAGATGATTTTCTCCGGACATTTTTGTAATCAGAAAGGAAAGAATATATTAATGCTAGAAAGTTAAAGACCCAATTTTCCAGCATGACACGGTTTTAGGGTCATAAATAGGAGAAATTATGAACTACTGGATAGTAAAATCAGAACCCGAATCATACTCATGGGAAGACTTTGTGGCCAAGGGAGAAGATACTTGGGACGGAGTCAGAAATTATCAAGCGAGAAATTTCCTTAAAGCGATGAAAAAAGGCGATTTAGTGTTTTTTTATCATAGCGGGAAATCCAAAGAATTAGTGGGTTTAGCTGAAGTATCTGAAACCGCTTTTCCTGATCCTACAAACAAAGATTGGGAGGCGGTGAAATTGAAGATTCGTCAAAAGTTAAAAAAGCCAGTTACACTAAGCCAGATTAAATCTGATGAAAAACTTTCTCAACTTCTAATGCTTAGACAGTCACGGCTTTCTGTTAGCCCTGTAGAGAAAGAGGAATTTGAACAGTTGATGATGTTAAGTTCATGAGGAAATTACTGCTACTTACCGGTTTCTTGTTAATTGCTCAATTTTCAATAGCCCAATTGAAGTTTGTCGCTCGCTTTGAAGTGCCTTCGGAAATAGATGACCCACTTTTTGAAATGAGCTATCTCGATTTAAATAAGATAATTTCCTTTAGGAGTATGCCCGAAAAAGGGTTTACCAATAAACGGAAATTGCAATATTTTATTTCTGATCAGAACCTTGAGCCAGAAAGCGAACTGATAGAAATGCCTGTCAAAGATGGCTTTGACATGGTTGGATTTGACCTTGACGAAGGCTATTTGTATTTGTTATTTAGTAAGGGATTTACTCCGACTTCTACCAGGTACATCCTTCAAATAGATCTTGAGACCAATGAGGGAGTTGAATTTTCGGTGGATAATGTGTTAGGGATTGTCCTGAGGGAATTCTTAGTGCAGAATAAGAAGGTGATTTTTATGGGAAACGCAGATACTCGCCCTGTGGTCCAGATTTATGATTTGGTGACCAAAGGCGTGTATACTGTACATGGGATATATGCAAATGATACTCAACTCATGCAAATCAGAAAGCTTCCGGAAATGAAATCCTTACAAGTCGTGCTGAATAGGAAAGGGAAGTACAGAAATCGGGATTTGTATGTGAATACCTATGATATGAATGGGAATTTGATGCAGGAAGTGAAAGTGGATCAATTTGGAGAGCCTGGACAAGAAATATTAAATGGTATACTCATTTCAAAAGATACCTATCAGGAGACATTAATTGGTTCTTATGGCTTAGAGCGCCGTGATGCTTATCAAGGGATGTTCATTATGGATATCAACGAATTCGGGGAGCACAGTTTTAAACTATATACGTTGGAGGATTTCCCCAACTTTTACAATTATTTAGGGGAGAGGCAGAAAAAAAAGCGAGATGCCAAAATTCTCAGTGAGCTTGAAAAAGATAAATTACCTGCCATTGAGAACACGTACACCATCCGGGATGTGAGACTTGTGGCCGATGCCTACTATGTGTTCTTTGACCAGTACAGTGCAGTAAATGCGCGTGCAGATTACCAGCAAGGGCTCTATGGCCCGTCGAGTGGTTATCGTTTTGATCGCTGGAATAGAATGCAGGGATTTCCATCATTAAATGATCCTGTCATGAACCGATATCCTTTTATACATTCGGATAGACATGCTACAGAATATAGATATTATTCGGCTCATTTTGCTAAAGTGGCTAAAACCGGACAAGTGCTTTGGGATAATTCCTCTTCCTACAATGAGTTGATAACTACCTATCCGATGGCTTTTTCAGAAATAGCTGTAGTGGAGGATGAGCTGTATCACGCCTATATCGAAGATCTGACAATTAAGTTGAGTTACTTTAACAAAGGAGAGAAAATATTTGAGAATCATGAGTTTGATTTAGCACTGGTAGATGAGAATGAACGGATTGTGGATACAAATGCCGAAAGCCTCCGGATCATTCATTGGTATGATCGCTATTATTTAGTCACAGGTACTCAGCGTGTCAAATATCAGGACGATACAGGAGGAGTGGCTACGCGGGAAGCTTATTTCTTGACCAAGATAGTGGTAGATGGCGATTTGTATCATCCAGAAGGACTGTCAGACTAGATTTTATTTTTATATTTACCGGCAAATCTATTCCATGCAAAAAAGGCTAGTCTTAGACGACGGACAGATAGGGATCATCCTCAGAAGGTTCTGTCATCAACTGATCGAAAACCACGATGATTTTGAAAACACTGTTTTGCTGGGTTTACAACCTAGGGGAACAATTTTGTTGGATAAAATTGTAAAGATTTTGGAAGAAATATCCGGGATAAAAGTGCCTTCTGGGTATTTGGATGCAACTTTTCACAGAGACGATTTTCGAAGAAGGGATTTTCCGCTTAAGGCAAATGAAACCAAAATCAATTTTCTGGTAGAAGGAAAGAAAGTCATTTTGGTCGATGATGTCCTGTATAAAGGTCGATCTGTACGCGCTGCTATGGACGCAATGATTGCTTTTGGAAGGCCACAAAAAGTAGAACTCATGGTGCTGGTAGATAGAAAGCTCACCCGGGACTATCCAATCATGCCTGACTATTATGGAGTCAGAGTGCATACTCTTACCAGCCAACATGTGGTGGTAGAATGGAAGGGCCCAGAGCATGATAAAGACGCAATTTGGATCACAGAGAAAGTTAAAGATTAACCATGTCGCAACTCAGTACCAAACATTTACTTGGAATCAAGGATATTACAGAGACTGATATCCAACTTATATTAGACACCGCGGCAAATTTCAAGGAAGTGATCAATAGGCCGATCAAGAAAGTCCCTTCGCTACGTGACATTACTATCGCCAATGTGTTTTTTGAGAATTCCACCAGAACAAGATTATCCTTTGAATTAGCGGAAAAAAGACTTTCAGCAGATGTAATCAATTTTTCTTCCAGCAATAGTTCTGTCAAGAAAGGCGAAACTCTGGTGGACACTGTCAATAACATACTTTCCATGAAAGTAGATATGGTGGTCATGCGGCACTCTAGCCCCGGAGCACCTCATTTTCTTTCAAGAAATGTGAAAGCAAATATTGTAAACGCTGGAGATGGGACGCATGAGCACCCTACCCAAGCGCTGCTGGATTCCTTTTCCATCAAAGAAAAACTGGGAGATGTTGCTGGAAAGAAAGTCGCAATCATTGGAGATATTCTACATTCCAGAGTAGCACTTTCTAACATATTTTGCCTACAAAAGCTAGGTGCAGAAGTGATGGTCTGTGGTCCAATTACGCTGTTGCCAAAACATATCACTAGTCTGGGAGTAAAAGTGGAGCTTGATGTAAAGAAGGCGCTACAGTGGTGCGATGTCGCAAACGTTCTTAGAATTCAACTTGAGCGACAGCAGATTAAGTACTTCCCCAGTTTAAGAGAATATTCCCTCTACTATGGTATCAATAAGAAATTGCTGGGTGAGCTGGATAAGGAAATAGTCATCATGCACCCAGGTCCCATTAATCGCGGCGTAGAACTGAGTTCGGATGTGGCAGACTCTGATCATTCTATAATATTGGAGCAGGTGCAGAATGGTGTGGCTGTACGGATGGCAGTCCTTTATTTACTTGCCGGCACAAAGGGGTAAATAACGCTGGATTTGGATGATCAAATTGAATTCTTTCATTGTAAATATCTAATCCTCCTTTAATGTTAAGTGTATCCAATCTGGTAAAAACTTATGGCAAACAAAATGCCGTCAACGACATTTCCTTTGAACTTCAGGGGGGTGAGGTAGTGGGTTTACTGGGGCCTAATGGTGCCGGGAAAAGTACAACCATGAAATGCATTGTTGGGTTGCTTCGCAAAACTTCTGGAGAGATTACACTCGGCGGACACGACCATTTAAGCGTGTCTGCTAAGCGACTTTTTAGCTATATTCCAGAGACTCCATATGTCTATGACCTGCTCACGGTGCAGGAACATCTACAGTTTATTGCGCAGGCTTATGATGTGAAGGACTGGAAAGACAAAGCAAACGAATATTTAGAACTATATGAGTTGGCTGATAAAAAGGACAAACTTGGCAGGGATCTATCTAAAGGGATGCGTCAAAAAGTATCCATTTGCTGTGCCCTGCTTCCTGATCCCCAAGTGTTATTTTTTGATGAACCAATGATAGGGCTGGATCCAAGAGCGATCAAAAACACCAAAAAAATATTTAAAGCACTCAAAGAAGCAGGGAAGACGATTTTGGTCAGCACGCACCTTATTGATAGTGTGGAGTCTATTGCAGATCGGATTATGATCCTGAAGGATGGCAACATCGTAGGGAATGATACAGTCGCTAACCTTAAGCTGCAGTTTGTGCAAGAGGAAGGAACAACTCTGGAGGACTTATTTCTAGAAATGACCAAAGATGAATGAAATCAGGCTGCTATTCAGAAAGGATATCCTCATCCTGATCAATAATATCAAGCTAATACTTCGAAATCCCTTGCGCTTACTTCCATACGCTGGAATATTGGGGTATCTCTTCTTGATGTATTTCCTTCGATTCAATAGAAATGATTCGGGGTCAGTTGAAGAAATGCCTGAACTGGATGTCAATGGGATTCCTGAAGTAGATTTTGCAAAGCAAAATGTAATCGGTGCAGTCACGATTCTTGCATTGATAATTCTCATTTATCAGCTGTTCAGAGCCACAAAGAAAAACGTGAGTTTCTTCAAAATGGCTGATGTCAATTTACTTTTTACAGCTCCGGTCAAGCCTGAGAATATTCTGATCTATTACATGGGAAGGTCAATTTTGCCATCCTTAGGAGGAGCGGTTCTTTTTGTGGCATATACATATACTCAGGCCATCGATACTTTAGCATTTTCTGTTTCAAACTTTATTTTTCTTATCCTCGCATTTGCCTTGTTCTTTTTCATTGTTTCCCCAATTAAGTTTTTGGTGTACACGCTCAACACAAAGTATGAGGTAATAGAATACATCAGGGCAGGGGTGGTGATTCTTGCGGTGTTGCTCTCTGGCATGATTATCATTCCAGGATTATTGGCAGATAAATTTTGGCAGGGAATGTTTTCCTGGGTTTCTTCTCCCTGGTTTGATTTCTTTCCTATTGTCGGTTGGAGCCGTGGGATTGCAGGTTTTATCATCCATCAGAATTTCATTTTATCTCTTTGTTTCGTGACTCTGTATGGAATTGCCTACTTCGTAATCTTAAAATTGGTCATTCGCTTTTCTGGCTACTATTATGAAGATGTACTGGAAGTCACTAAGTCAAATGAAGAGAAAATTGAGAAAGTAAAAGGGAAGAAGCAGTTTGAGGAAAGTACTTACAGTTTAAATACAAAGAAGAAATTAGCATTACCTGATTTTGGAAGTGGGGCCAAGGCATTTTACTGGAGAAACTACGTGCACAGTTCCCGGCAGGATTTCCATCCATTATTTGGTCTGTATTCCTTGGTCATGGTTGGCGTGGGCATCCTTTTGGCTGTCCTTTCCCTTTTTGAATGGTTTTCACATTATTTCCTTTATGTGTATCTGCTGATTATGCTTTTTATCTATTTCTTTGCAGGAATTGGCAGGGCTAATGTAGGTGACCTCAAAAAACCTTTTTTTATTTTGGTGCCAGCTACCTGGAGTGCCAAGTTTTGGAATATGATCAAGTTGGACATCCTTCAGATTACGTTGTTTTGCATGGCATTAATTATTCCTTCTACGTTGATTGCAGGGTTGAACTGGTATTTGATCCCGTTATTTTTGGCAGCAACATTGGAAGTTTATCTCATTGGGTTTGGCGTAAATTTGATTCCCCAGATCTCGCTGGATGAAGGTTGGGACAGGAAGTTGATCAAACCTTTTATGATTGGGGGAATAGTGCTTTTTGGATTGATTCCTGCATTTGCATTCAGTGTGATTGCTTTTATCGTCTCAAAGCAGTTTGTGTGGGCGTTGTTTGGCGGCACGTTTGGGCTGTTTTTCGTTGCGGCTATTCTGATGCATGTAGCTTTGGATGTATTGAAGCGGCTGGAATTTAAAGAAGTGTAAGGTAAACTGGTTGTAAAGTGATCAGAGTTCAGTCTTTAGAAAATGAAAAATGTCCACGGTCGACAGTCGACAGTCCACCACATAGTCTTTCAGTGTGTTCAGTGTTCACGTTTTACTATTCAGTGTTCGAAATTCAGAGTTCAGCATTCAATATTTATCACCTTTAAATAATAGAAGTTGGGTTGATTCCGTAAATCGTAAATGGTAATTCAAACATTTGTAATTCATCCTTCAGCATTCAGTGCAACAAACTGCCTGCTGAATACTGAAAATCTGGTTCTTGTCTCTAATGTCTAATTTAAAACTTTTGGTCGCCGAATTTTATTTTGTTTAACTTCAATGAAGTCGTTAACCCAAGAAAAAACCTGTATTTTTGAATATCCAATGTGACCAACTATGATCTACAATTCGATAATTGATACTATCGGAAATACTCCGATGATCCGACTGAATAAGCTTGCTAAGGGGATTAAAGGAGAAGTCTTGGTGAAAGTCGAATACTTCAATCCCGGTAATTCGATGAAAGACCGAATGGCGATTAAGATGGTGGAAGATGCTGAAAAAGCCGGAATACTAAAGCCCGGTGGAACAATCATTGAAGGAACCAGTGGCAATACAGGTATGGGATTGGCACTAGCTGCGGTGGCAAAAGGATACAAGTGTATCTTCACAATGGCAGATAAGCAATCCAAAGAGAAAATTGATATTCTGAAAGCTGTAGGAGCCGAAGTGATCGTTTGTCCAACCAATGTCTCTCCGGATGATCCACGGTCTTATTACTCGATTGCGCGAAAGCTGAATCAGGATATACCAAATTCTTTTTACCCCAATCAATACGATAACCTGTCCAATACAGCGGCTCATTACGAGACCACTGGACCAGAAATCTGGAAGGATACAGATGGGAAAGTCACGCATTATGCAGCGGGAGTGGGCACGGGAGGATCCATGTGTGGTGTAGCCCAATATCTAAAGGAGCAAAACTCTTCAATTGTAACAATTGGGATTGATACTTACGGATCAGTTTTCAAGAAATATAAGGAAACGGGCATTTTTGATGAGAAAGAAATCTATCCTTACCTCACAGAGGGGATAGGAGAAGATATTCTTCCCAAGAATGTGAACTTTGATATAATCGACCATTTCGTCAAAGTGACAGATAAGGACTCGGCTGTAATGACGCGTAGATTGGCGAGGGAAGAAGGGTTGTTTGTAGGGTGGTCTTGCGGTTCGGCGGTTCATGGAGCGTTGGAATGGGCCAAGGACAATCTAAAGGAAGGTGATCAGATGGTAATTATACTTCCCGATCATGGAACCCGATATTTGGGCAAAGTCTATAACGATGAATGGATGCGAAATCATGGTTTCTTAGAAGATCGGACTTATTCTACTGCCCGTGATATTATTGCGCAGCGTTCTGGTAACTATACGCTTGTGTCTGTCCTGAAGACGGATTCCGTTCGTGATGCGATTGGCCTGATGAATAGAACCAGCGTCTCTCAGATTCCTGTACTGGAAAATGGAGAGGTAGTGGGCAGCCTGACAGATAATAAGCTTTTGACGAAAATAATAGATAATCCAACACTTAAAGATGCGTCAGTGGCTGATGTGATGGAGGATTCCATGCATTTTGTAGCATTGGATAGCACATTGGATGTGCTTTCGTCTATGGTAGAAAAAGAAAAGGCAGTGCTGGTGCGGGATGTGCAAAATCAGGTTCATATCATCACCAAACATGATATTTTAGAAGCGTTCACGAAGTAATTAATTTAAATGGATCAGCGCAAAATTCAACGGATCATTGATTCGGGAGTAGATTTTAATATTGAGGATATACTTACTAAAGCCTGGGAGATGTTCAAATCCCGGGCTTTGTTCCATATTGGGTTCATGGTCTTGATTGGAGCGGTCCAGGCCTTTTTTACTTTATACCTCAAGGACTTCACCTTCATATATTCGATATTTTTGGCTCCACCACTAGTTTGTGGGTATTATTTGGTGGCCAATCGACAGAGCCAGCGGGAATACATTGATTTTCAGAATTATTTTGACGGCTTTAAGTATTGGTGGAATCTGATTTCCACGAATTTGATCAGCTCGATTTTCATTATTCTGGGGCTCATACTTTTAATTCTTCCGGGGATTTATCTCGCAGTTGGCTACATGTTCAGCTTGCTGTTTGTGATTTTTGGTGGGTTTGATTTCTGGACTTCCATGGAACTGAGCCGAAAATTAGTCCATACCAATTGGTGGAAGTTTTTTTTATTTATTCTAGTGCTGATCCTGTTAAATGTAATTGGGTTTATTTGCCTGATTGTCGGCTTATTCGTCACCATCCCCATGACTTACTTAGCCATGTACATTTTGTTTGAGGAGCTCACTATAGATTCTGTGGAAACATCTGAAGACGGGGGAATTCAAGTTTGATTGGGGAAATCAGGTTTAGAACTGGTGCTATTTGGGAAAAATCTGTAAATTTGAATTCGTAAATAATCCTTTAACTCTTTGCTTGCATAAGCCTCCGAGCGTTCGGGGGCTTTCTTTTTGGCAGTCAGGAAAGAGACAAGAACCAAGAATCAAGAACCATTGTATACTGGGGTGCAAAATAGCCTAAATTTGTCCCATCGGGACAATTGGTTGGTAGCCAGCATAAGGAGAAATAGGGGTTACGTTCCATCGGAACGTCTGAATATTTTCAGAAGATAAAATAAGAAAGTAGCATTAAGAAAAATCAATTGAAGGGGCGTAGCCCTGAAATCTTTCTGCGGCCGGTATTCAAATAAAAGGGATGGCGAAGCAATTTGATCTACCTATAAGCAAAGATGCCGTATTTCGTAAATCATAATTCGAATCAAATACTTCTCCGAAATTCCTCATTTGCCAATATTTCCCTACCTTTGCTGTCCGTTCGGGTGATCGGGATGTGTTTTGCTTGCTTAACACATTGATTTACAACTAAAAACGATGGTCTTTTGACCCGAGGATCATTGCTAATCAGGGTTTGTACTATTATGTCTAACAAAGAAGAATTTAACTGGGATAATTTCTCTACCAAAGGTTTTGGTGAAGGTTATTCTAAAGAACAGCGCGAGCAAATGGCTGCAATGTACGAAGGTACATTAGGCGAGATCACTGAAAAAGAAGTAATCAAAGGCACTGTAGTAGGTGTGAATGACAAGGACGTTATCATCAACATCGGATTTAAATCTGATGGATTGGTTCCTCTTTCTGAATTCAGGGATCTTGAAGGCATCAAGCCAGGGGATACTGTAGAAGTATTCATCGAAGAGCAAGAAAACGCACTTGGACAGTTGATCCTTTCCCGTAAGAAAGCTAAGATCGTACGTGCATGGCAGGACATCGAAGATGCCCTTGAGCATGACAACGTGATCGAAGGTTTGGTGAAAAGAAGAACTAAAGGTGGTTTGATCGTAGATATCTACGGGGTAGAAGCATTCTTGCCAGGTTCTCAAATCGACGTGAAGCCTATCCGGGATTTCGATATCTATGTAGGTAAGAAAATGGAAGTAAAAGTGGTGAAAATCAACCACGCAAATGATAACGTAGTAGTATCTCACAAAGTGTTGATCGAGAAAGATCTTGAGAAGCAAAAAGCTGAGATCCTGAACAACCTTGAGAAAGGCCAAGTATTGGAAGGTGTGATCAAGAACATGACCAACTTCGGTGTATTCATCGACCTTGGTGGTGTAGATGGTCTACTTCACATTACAGATATCTCTTGGGGACGTATCAATCATCCAGAAGAAGTATTGCAACTTGATCAGAAAGTTCAGATTGTGGTTCTTGACTTTGATGATGACAAGAAACGAATTTCTTTGGGTATGAAGCAGCTTACTGCTCATCCTTGGGATTCTTTGGCGTCTAGCCTTGAAATCGGATCTAGAGTGAAAGGCAAGATCGTAAACGTAGCTGACTACGGTGCGTTCCTTGAACTTGCTCCAGGTGTAGAAGGTTTGATCCACGTATCTGAAATGAGCTGGTCTCAGCATTTGAGAAACCCTGCTGACTTCGTGAAAGTAGGTGACGAAATCGAAGCTGTAGTGTTGACTCTTGACAAAGACGACAGAAAAATGTCTCTTGGTATCAAGCAATTGACTGAAGATCCTTGGACTAAGAACGACATGGGTACTAAGTACGCTGTAGGTTCTAAGCATAAAGGTGTGGTAAGAAACTTGACTAACTTCGGTCTATTCCTTGAATTGGAAGAAGGTATCGATGGTCTAGTTCACGTATCTGACCTTTCTTGGACTAAGAAAATCAAGCATCCATCTGAGTTTGTGAAAGTAGGAGACGAGCTAGAAGTAGCAGTTCTTGAACTTGACGTAGACAACAGAAGACTTGCTCTTGGTCACAAGCAATTGGAAGAAAATCCTTGGGATACATTCGAATCTGTATTCCCTATCGGATCAGTTCACAAGTGTACTGTAGTTTCTAAAAATGACAAAGGAGCAGTTCTTGAATTGCCTTACGGTTTAGAAGGATTTGCTACTGTGAAAAACTTGGAGAAAGAAGACGGATCTCAAGTAGAGGTTGGTGAGTCTTTGGACTTCAAAGTGACTGAATTCTCTAAAGATGATAAGCGAATCGTTCTTTCTCACACAGCAATGTTCAGAGAAGAAGCGAAGCCAGCTAAGAAAGAAGTGAAGAAAAAATCTGAATCAGGTTCTACTTCCACTACTTCTGCCCCAGCTGAGAAGTCGACACTTGGTGACTTGGATGCTTTGACTCAATTGAAAGAGCAAATGGAAGGAAAGAAGTAAGAAGCTAGATTCTAGAAGTTAGAATCAAGACTTACTAAATAATAGGAAACGCCGGCTGAAAAGTCGGCGTTTTTTTTTAATTACACAAAGAAAAGCATGAAGTCTGAGGGTTGCAGAGAGGCCTGAATATTGCGACTGCCTACTGCCTGTCTACCTCCGCCAAGGTCTGTGTCATCACAGACCAGGGTATTAAAGGGCAAGGCCTGGCGGGTTTCCCGGCACCATCTATGTTTAAAAAAGATGAGTGACGGCGCTCACGTTACTGCTGTTTAAATGCAGTTTGCCTCTCTCTTGGTGCACTCTTAGTGGTTCATTTATTCTATTCTTTGTTTGAGAGAATGGCTGAAGAAGGATTTTTTCTCTTGCTTTTTTCTTGGCAAAAAAGCAACAAAAACCCAAGTCGCAGCAATGCTCCCGCCGCACGGCCCAAACGCTGGCCCGCTGCCGCGACTGCCCACTGCGCCCTCCTGGTCAACCGTTGTGGTACTGCCTCCGGCATGACCATAGTTCAGTCTCACGACTGTTGACTGAACATTCTTACAAAATCGGACATGTGATATGAATTTTAACTGAACGAGCAGCCAGCTGAACACTGTGACTGCCCACTGCCTGTCTACCTCCGCCCAGGTCTGTGTCATCACAGATCAGGGTATTAAAGGGGGGCAAGACCCGGCGGATTCACCTTTACGTCCCTTGATTAACGTTTTGTGCCGCCGTTCGTGCCTGCGTTAGAGAAAATCGGAAATATGAAAATATTTATATACATACCTTTGCTTAACCCCTAGAAATCGGCCGGTCAGGCAGGCGCGACTGGAATCATATGCTTTCCCAATTTATCTTCTCAGGCTTGAGCGGTAATTCTCTTATTCTACTTCCAGTTGCGTCAAAAATAGCATTTGCGATAGCTGCAGCTACTGGTCCCTGAGCGGCTTCCCCCGCTCCCAATGGAGGGAGCTCCGGTCTATTGATGATGTGAACCTCTACTTCCGGGACTTCTGTAGCCCGTATAACAGAATAGGAGGTCCAATCGCTGCTTAGAATTCCGTTCTCGTCAAAGGCGACTTCTTCTATCGTAGACCAACTGGTGGATTGGATCATCCCACCTTCAGTTTGGTTTCGCAATCCATCAGGATTGATGGTCAGACCGGAATCTATCACCCCAGTTAGCTTTTTTACCCTGTATATTCTCGCTTTTCGATCTAATTGAACTTCCGCCAAAACGGCAAAATAGGAGGCTGAATTTTTATATTGGGAGAAAGCCAATCCAAAGCCATTGTCGGATGTTTTAGTCCGGTTTTTCCATTCATCATTTTTCAACTTCTCAAGAACAGCAACCCCTCGTTCATCGTCTAAATTTTGAATTCGAAAATCCATGGGGTCGAATTTGCCTTTGTGTGCCAGTTCATCGATAAATGACTCCAGCGCAAAAATATTTGCATAAGCACCTAATCCCCGCATCGCTGAGGTCCGCAACGGCCCAGAGTAATTGTGGAGCTGGATCTGTTTTGCCGGAATAGTATACAGTGGAATTCCATTGCGATATGATCCCCCTGAAAATCCTCCCCCCTGAAATTCAAACGGCTTCTCCAGATGCCGTGCTGAGATGAAATTCCCAGCTCTTCCATTTGGCCGGGTACTGTGCGTGTCCGACCAGATATGCGAATCCCAAGCAGTTATTTTTCCTTTATTATCAGTACCCGCAGCGAGCTGGATTGCCATTGCTGATCCATAAGGTTCCCATAGATTTTCATCTTCACGCATCCATTGTAGCCTTACCGGCTTTCCTGGGTATTCTTTTGCAATCAGGGCAGCTTCTGCAGAGACATCATCGGCTCCATTGTGACCATAGCAGCCCGAACCCGGAACTCCAATGCACCGGATGTTTTCAGGAGCAATGGAAAAAAGATCAGCAAGTGTATTTTGTAACGGATAAACGCCTTGCGTTGGACTCCAAACAGTCAGTTGATCCCCCTCCCAAAGTGCTATCGCGCAGGAAGGCCCCATGGAGGCGTGCATTTGGTATGGACGGAAGTATTCAGCTTGATGTTTTACAGTGCTATTTGCGAATTGATCTTCAATTTCCGGAGAGGATTCAACTATCTCCGGTTCAGAAGATACGTTTTTCATAGAAGCTAAAAGTTGATTGGGAAGCGTTTCAATCTTCATTTTTTTCCAAACAGCTAATGATTTAAGATTTTCCCTAGCCTTTATAGCCTGATATTCTCTGCTAGCGATAACAGCCAATAGGCTCCCGTTCTTTACAACCTTTAGAATTCCCGGAGAAGATTCAACTTTGCTGAAATCAATGGAGATCAAGTTAGAGTTATAGGAAGGTGGATGGAGGATTCTGGCATGGACCATTTCCGTAAGTCTCAGATCATGGATAAAATGTGCCTCTCCACGAGCTAATTTCTGAATATCCTCTCTTGGAAATGGTTTACCTACATAACGGTGATCATTTGGAGATTTGGGTGAAGCTTCTCCGCTGATCTTCTCCTCTATGTATTTCCCTTCCAATAGCTCTGCGTAACTGATAATCTTTCCACCAGGGGCATTGATGGTTCCTTCTGTTACTGTGAGCAGTTTATGATCAGTGTTCCATTTCGTGGCAGCTAATTTCAGCAGGTACAATCTAGCTTCGGATGCGGCTCTTCTGATTGCTGTTCCACTTCCTTCTACTGAATTACTTCCTGCAGTATACCCTTCATTTGGGGTCTGCCCGGTATCGGCGTTGATGATCTTACATTTATTTGGATGAATGTCGAGTTCGTCCGCTGCTATTTGAATCAGCGCCATACGTATTCCCTGTCCCAGTTCCTGTTTTCCGGTTAGTACTGTCAACTGACCTTCTGAATCAATTCGGATCCAGGAATCTATCAATTTTTCGTCTGTATGCGATCTTAAAGCGATGCCCGTGCAGGAATCCAAAAATTCGTCACTTGCTTTGGTTTGGCAGTTCATCAAGGGGAAAAGATTGAAACCAATCAAAAGCTGACCTGTCGTTTTCAGGAAATTTCGTCTACCGGGGATTTTGGAAAGGGAGCTTTGCATAGGGTATTAAATTGAACTGTTTTCCGCTACACTTTTTACTGCCTGTATAAATCGGGAATGGGTTCCGCACCTACAAATTATGGGTTCCAATGCCTTCCGGATTTCTGTGTCAGATGGATTTGAATTTTCATTCAATAGCGCCACAGCTGATAAGACCATGCCATTTAAACAATAGCCGCATTGAGCAGCTTGGGTATCTACAAATGCTTGCTGGACGGGATGGAGTTGATCATCAGTATGTAGACCTTCCAGTGAACGGATTTTCTTTTGTTCAAAAGATTCACAGGGTTGAAGACAGGTAAAAGCAGGTTTGTCGTCGACGAGCACGGTGCAGGCGCCACACTGATGTAATCCACATCCATATTTTGGACTATTCAACCCAAATTCTTCCCGGAGAATATAAAGTAGTGGTTCGGAGGGATCTGCTTCAATTGTTTTTAACTGGCCGTTGACATTCAACTTGATGGATCGTATCATGATGAGCTGTTGATAGATACTCAAACTAGCTAATATCAGGAAGTTATCCAATAATTTTTTCAGACTATTTATGTAGAAAAAGTTAAAGAAGTTTAAATAGAAAAGATCAAAAGGCAGAAAAAGTAAAGCTGATTTTCAGATTTAGGTCAGAGGTTTCAAACACGCCTACGACAGGCAGGTCTGAAATCAGTCGCAGTGGTCAGCTGCTAATTGAGGGACGTAGCCCTGAAATCTGCCTGCCGCCATTTGGTCAGTAGATCAGGATGTATAGTCGATAATAGATACTTATACTTTACCACCTTCTTTGCGCTTTTCTTAGTGAATATTTGTGGCAAAAAAGAGGAAAGCCTTCGAGATATTTTAGATCCAGGAATCGAGTGACAAAAAAGCCAATCAAGAATCGATAAGCCAAGAATCAAGTATAAATAATGAAACCTGCCTGCGACAGGCAAGTCTGAAATCAGTCGTGGTGGTCAGCTGTTAATTGAGGGGCGTAGCCCTGTCCTCTTCTTAGAAAACAAGTAATTATAGAAAAAACATTTTGTTGAAAGATAGATCAGAAACAAAAAAAAGCATCCTTTGACAGATGCTTTTTTAAATGAGGTCGAGAGCGGATTCGAACCGCTGTACAAGGTTTTGCAGACCTCTGCCTAGCCACTCGGCCACTCGACCAATCAGAATTGGAATGCAAATGTAGTTATTCTCGTCTTCCATGCAAAAAAGGATCTAAATATTTTAGCGAGAAATTGATTCTGAAGAAATGTTTCCTGCAGGAAAATCCCCAATTAAGGGATCCACAAGTTTCTCAAAATCCTGCTGCCTCCGAAAGGTTTCAAAATACAATTTATTTATAAAGATTCTAAATTAATACGGGGTGTAATATACTGATATAACATCTTGAAAATGAAAGTACTATAGAGATTAATTGTAGTTTATGCCCTATCTCACCGCATATCAATTCATGTTTGAAAAATAGGCTTCGGGTAGTACCTTTGCAGGGGTTATTGAAAACCGCATAAACTATTTAATTAGCTATAATATGTTATCCAAACGCTCGTTAGTAGGGATTCGCTTGAATTTCCACACACTGGCAGTGCTGTTTTTCATGCTGATCGGAATTCAGGCATTTGCCCAGGATCCGGCAGTAGAGAGTGGCGACGAAGCAGTAGCAGCAGGTAAGGCTGTATTCAATTCAAATTGTAAAACATGCCATAAATTAGATCAGAAGTTAGTTGGTCCTGCTTTAAGAGGGGTAACTGACAGACAATCTATTGATTGGGTGAAGAGCTTTATTAAGAATTCAGGAGCATTGATTGCTTCTGGAGATTCTTATGCGAATGCTTTGTTCAAGGAATACAACAATACTCCAATGCCCGCTCATGGATTCCTGAGTGATGGTGACCTGAACAATCTACTGTCTTACATTGAGCATGGAGATAAAGTAGATCCAGCCGCCGCAGCAGCTACAGCAGGAGGAGAAGAAGGTGCTGAGGTTTCAACTTCAGGTGATGGTATTCCTAATGAATACTTAACTATTATAGTTGGTGTACTGGTTGTTGTTTTGCTTCTTATTTTGGTCGTGCTAGCATTGATCATCTCAGTGTTGACCAAGTACCTCAACAAACAGGATTTAGACGAGGATGACAAAGAATTTGTCTCTCAGAAAACTGATCTTAAAAAAGTATTCAAGAGCGATATGTTTATAGTAATTGTGACTGCTCTGGTAGTTGCTTTAGTTGCTAAAACCGCTTTAGATGGGCTATATTCAGTGGGTGTTCAACAAGGTTACGCACCAACTCAGCCGATAGCTTATTCACACGCGCTTCATGCCGGAACATTGGAAATCGAATGTCAATATTGCCATACTGGCGTAGAAATAGGCAGATCCGCAAACATCCCTTCCCCAAATATTTGTATGAATTGTCATACGCATGTACAGAATGTGCAGGGCAAAGAGGGAGTTTCTCCAGAAATACAAAAAATCTATGATGCTGTAGATAACAATCAGCCAATCGAATGGGTACGAGTTCACAACCTGCCTGATTTGGCATATTTCAATCACTCTCAGCACGTAGTAGTAGGTGAGATCGAATGTCAGACTTGTCACGGTCCAATCCAGGAAATGGAAGTGGTGGGGCAGCATAGCACATTGACCATGGGCTGGTGTATTGATTGCCACAGACAAACTGAAGTCGCCACCGAAGGCAACGCTTATTATGATAAGTTGGTCCAACTTCACTCTGATTCCAAAGATGCGCTGAAAGTAAAAGACATCGGTGGTCTGGAGTGTGCTAAGTGCCACTATTAATTCATTATTCTTTTCGCAAATTCATTCTTATATAATAAAATGAAGGAAAATAAAAAAACATACTGGAAAGGGCTTGAGCAGCTCAGCAACGATCCAGAGTTTGTAAAGAACGCTGACAGGGAATTTCCTGAGCTTCCTTCTACACTCAACGAAGAGGGTAGTGCTACAAGGAGGGACTTTCTGAAAGTAATGGGATTTAGTTTAGCAGCCGCATCATTGGCAGCTTGTGAAGCTCCTGTAAGAAAAGCAATTCCTTATGTGAATAAACCGGTTGACATCAACCCATCTGTTCCTAATTATTACGCATCAAGTTATTTTTCTGGCGGAGAATATGCATCGGTGGTCGTGAAGACCCGCGAAGGAAGACCGATTAAAGTGGATGGAAATTCGCTTTCTCCAGTAACAAAGGGAGGGACAAGCGCTATTGTAGAAGCATCAGTTCTTTCCCTATATGATAAAGAGCGATTGACAGGTCCTTATGTAGGCGGTCAGAAAGCTGATTGGGCTACTTTGGACAGTGAAGTTGCTTCTAAACTTAAATCTGCAGGAACGCTTAAGCTTGTCACACACACAATTCTTTCTCCTTCCACTGAAAAGGCCATCCAGGCACTTTCTGATGCTTTAGGAGGAATTGACGTAGTGACTTATGACTCCTCTTCCGCTTACGGAATCACGAGAGCCAATGCCGTTTATTATGGTAAGGCAGTTTTGCCTACCTATAAATTCAATAATGCAGCAACTATTGTCAGCTTCGGCGCTGATTTCCTGGGCACTTGGATCGCTCCAATCGAATATTCCAAGCAGTACGCTGCAGGAAGAAGGATTTCAAAGGAGAAAGCTGAAATGTCACGCCATTATCAGTTTGAGTCCAACTTGTCATTGTCAGGAGCTAACGCGGATTATCGTACTCCTATTAAAGCTTCCCAAAGCGGATTGGCAGTTTTGGCACTTTATAATTTATTGGCCAAGAAAGCCGGTGCAGCTGCAGTATCTGCGCCGTCTGTAGAAATCACTCATCTTGCTAAAGCAGCAGATGATCTTTGGGCTACAAGAGGTAAATCACTTGTAGTATCGGGATCAAATGATCCGAATGTACAGATAGTGATCAATGCTATCAATGATTTATTGGGAAATACAGGGACTACTATTGATCTTGTGAAAACCAGTAATTATAAGAAAGGGGATGATCGTGCTATGAACCAATTCGTAGCTGACCTGGCCGGAGGTAAAGTAGGAGGAGTGATTTTCTACAATTGTAATCCAGTCTATGATCATCCGCAAGGAGAAGCTCTTGGTCAGAATATTGCCAAGGCTAAAGTCTCTGTAGCTACTAATGGTACCATGAATGAAACAGCTTCATTGGTACAATATGTTGCTCCAGATCATCACTACCTTGAATCTTGGAATGATTTCAACCCTCAAGTAGGAGAGTATAGCTTGGCCCAGCCTGCTATCACGCCACTTTTTGATACCAGACAAGCACAGGATTCATTCCTGAAATGGTCAGGATCGGCATCTACTTATTACGATTTTCTTCAAGCCAACTGGCAACCGTTCTTTGCAGGACAGACAGAAGCTGGAGATTTCCAGGGATTCTGGGACAAGGCTCTTTACAACGGCTTCTATTCCGCTCCAGTTGCTTCAGAAGAAGCAATTACGGTGGTGGGTGATGTGAATGCAGCAGCGGCAGCAATTGGAAAAACTTATGCTGCAGCCAACGAAGGTGCTGAATTGGTTATTTATCAAAAAATTGGTTTGGGAGATGGTACCTATGCCAACAACCCGTGGCTACAGGAAATGTCTGACCCGATCAGTAAGGCTACCTGGGACAATTACTTAACTGTTACCCAGAAATGGGCTTCTGATAATGGGGTGACCATGTCTGAAGGTGAAACAAGCAAGGCTTCGGTTTCCGTGAACGGAAAATCATTGATCGTTCCGATTCTTATCCAGCCAGGACAAGCTGAAGGTACTTTTGGTCTGGCACTTGGATATGGTAGAACTAAAGCCGGTAGAGTAGGTAATGGGGTAGGTGTTAATGCTTACAACCTACTTGATATTACCAAAGGCTTTGTAAATTTTGACATTACTTCTGGTGTAGAAGTGCAGGCCACGGGCGATTCATATAAGATTGCCCGTACCCAAACACACGAAACTTTCATGGCACGTGAAAACGTAATCCAGGAAGCTACATTGGCAGAATATAAAGAGAACCCATCCGCAGGGAGATATCATCCTGAGATCTATAAGGATGGTGAATTTGTGAAGCCATCCAAGATTTCACTTTGGTCAGGCCACAAATATTCCCAGCATCACTGGGGATTGGCAATCGATATGAATTCTTGTATTGGCTGCGGTGCTTGTACAATAGCTTGTCAGGTAGAGAATAACGTAGCTGTAGTAGGAAAGCAAGAAGTCCTGAACAGAAGAGAAATGGCTTGGATCAGAATTGACCGCTATTATTCTTCTGACGCTCCTGCTGATGACTTAAAGGCTATGGAAGTTGCTGCTCAGAATCCTGAGGTTACTTTCCAGCCAATGCTGTGCCAGCAGTGTAATAATGCTCCTTGTGAGACTGTTTGTCCTGTTGCGGCAACTACCCACTCTTCTGAGGGGCTGAACCAAATGACATACAACAGGTGTATCGGTACACGGTATTGTGCAAACAACTGTCCGTATAAAGTACGTCGATTCAACTGGTTCAAATACCATGATAACAAAGACTTCGCAGGAGTGAATATGGCTCAAAACGATGATCTGGGTAAGATGGTATTGAATCCGGATGTGACTGTACGTGCACGTGGTGTCATGGAAAAATGCTCTATGTGTGTACAGCGAATTCAGGCTGGCAAGTTAGAAGCTAAGCGTGAAAAGCGTAAGGTGAAAGATGGTGAAATCAACGTTGCCTGTGCAGTGGCCTGTTCTACCGATGCTTTGGTGTTTGGTGACCTGAATGATCCTACCAGCCAGGTGTCAAGAATGTTGAAGATCGAAGAAACGACTTCAGCGACCAAGGAAGTGGGTGAAGAAAGAGCTTACCATGTATTGGAAGAGATCAACGTAAGTCCAAACATTTGGTACTTTACGAAAATCAGAAATAAAGACAAAAACGAAGCGTAATCATAATTTTATAAACTATGCAGGTTACTTCATCCGTACGCGAGCCGTTAGTTACCGGGGGTAAAACCTACCATGACATTACACATGATGTGTCACGTCAGGTAGAAGGGAAGCCATCATTAGCTTGGTTCCTAGCTTTTCTTACCGCCGCCGGTGTCTTGGCTTTAGGATCAATTGCCCTTATTGCTACCCTTTGGGAAGGGATTGGAATGTGGGGTCTAAACAAAACAATAGGCTGGGCCTGGGATATCACCAACTTCGTATGGTGGGTAGGTATAGGTCACGCGGGTACGCTGATTTCTGCGGTATTGTTGCTTTTCAGACAGAAATGGAGAACCTCCATCAACCGTGCTGCTGAAGCGATGACCATCTTTGCGGTAATCTGCGCGGCCATGTTCCCTGTGATCCACATGGGTAGACCTTGGTTGGGTGCTTATTGGGCAATGCCATTTCCAAACGTTTTTGGTTCGCTTTGGGTAAACTTTAATTCTCCGCTACTTTGGGACGTGTTTGCGATCTCTACTTATTTCTCCGTGTCACTGGTTTTCTGGTACATCGGTTTGATTCCGGATTTCGCAACTATTAGAGATAGAGCTACAGGACTTCGAAAAATCATTTATGGTGCACTCTCCTTTGGTTGGGACGGTGCTGCTAAAACTTGGAGCAGGTACGAGTCAGTTTCATTGATTCTTGCAGGTTTAGCTACACCATTGGTACTTTCTGTTCACACGATTGTATCCTTTGACTTTGCTACTTCTGTGATTCCTGGTTGGCATACCACGATCTTCCCCCCATACTTTGTGGCAGGTGCGATTTTCTCCGGTTTTGCAATGGTACTTACCCTGATGATCATCACCAGAAAAGTATTCCATCTTGAAGATTACATTACTATAGGGCACATTGAGTTGATGAACATTGTAATCATCATCACCGGCTCCATCGTAGGTATCGCTTACATCACTGAATTCTTTATCGCATGGTACTCTGGTGTAGAAGCGGAGCAATACGCATTTATCAACCGTGCTACAGGACCTTACTGGTGGGCATACTGGTCTATGATGACCTGTAATGTGATTTCGCCACAGCTTTTCTGGTTCAAGAAAATCAGAACTTCCATTTATGCTACTTTTGCGCTGTCTATAGTAGTGAATATCGGGATGTGGTTTGAGCGATTTGTAATCATTGTGACGTCACTACATCGGGATTATCTTCCTTCATCTTGGGCGATGTTCTACCCAACTTGGGCTGATGTCGGAATCTATATGTTCACATTTGGTTTGTTCTTCACGCTGTTCTTCTTATTTGCTAAGTTCTTCCCGGTAATCAACATGGCTGAAGTGAAATCTATATTGAAGTCTTCATCTGAAAAAGTGAGAAAATAATCATGGAAAGAGATACACATTTTGTAACTGGGGTATACGACGATGAGGACGTATTGCTCCATGCGATTAAGGAAGTTAGATCTTCTGGAATTGAAATCCATGAAGTTTATTCTCCTTATCCAGTTCACGGAATCGATGATTACCTGGGCTATAAGAGAAGCCGATTACCAATTGCGGCGTTTCTTTTCGGGATCTTGGGGACTACACTCGCTTTGACGATGCAGTTCTATATGATGAAATTTGACTGGCCAATGATTATCGGTGGTAAAGATTATGGTGCTTTCCCGGATTTCATACCTGTAACATTTGAATTGACAGTTTTATTGGCAGCATTTGGTATGGTAGGAGTGTTCTTTGTAAGCTCTAACCTAAAGCCTTGGTCTCAGCCGCGGATTTTCGATGAAAGAAGTACCGATGACAAACATATCATGGCAATTGACATCGCAAAGAATTCAGCGGTGGAATTAGCCAAGATTGAAGAGATCCTGAAATCTTCAGGAGCTGCGGAGGTAAATAAAAAAAGTTTTGAATAGTAAATCTGGACATATGAAGATTGCTAAGACATTAAGTATTTTGGGGATTGCCGTAGCTGGGATCACGCTTGCCGGCTGTAGAGCCGGTGGCGAGGATCAAGGTTTGGAATATGCGCCTCAGATGTACCACTCTGTGGCTTACGAGCCACTGACTCAGATCACTGATTCAGAGACTAAAGGAAATATTATTTCTAATCGTGAAGATGGGAAAGGTGAATACTTTAATAGTAACATCAATAATCCCCATAACATGAATATGCGATTGCCTGCTGAGAATACTGTTCCGAGGACTAAAGACGGATATTTACCTTATAGATTGAAGGCATTTGAAGTGGAAGTAGCTGGGGCAACTGTAGATAATCCAATCGAATTGACAGACGAAGTGCTGGTGGAAGGGGAAAGATTGTATGGATTATACTGTACGCCCTGCCATGGTAAATCAGGTGAAGGGGACGGTAAAGCAGGGTTGATCATCGGTGGTGTAGCCAACTTGAAAGGTGGCGCTTACATCGGATTGCCTGAAGGGCACATCTTCCACGTGATCACCAAAGGAAAAGGGCGAATGCTTCCTCACGGATCTCAGATTACCCCTGAGAACAGATGGAAAATTGTTCATTACGTGAAGCAAAAACTTCAAGGAGGGACTTTAGCAAGTGCTACAGCAGCTCCAGCAGAATCACAAGTAGAAACTCCAGCTAATTAATTATGGCTCACGACGTACAACACTATAATCTGGATCAGAAATTTGATTTCACAGCTGCAACCAAGAAAACCATCTTTACGGTTTTGGGAATTGGTGCAGCATTATTGGTCATCGGTATCTTGATGGCAATATTTGGAGGTGGTCACCATGGAGCTGCGGAAGCTGAGGCACATCCGTTTCACTGGTATGAACGACTTTATGCTAATCTTTGGATCAATAACGTATACTTTACTGGTATAGCAATTATCGGAGTGTTCTTCTTTGCTATTCAATATGCGGCGCAAGCTGGATGGTCTACAGCTATTATCAGAGTGATGCTTTCTTTTGGAAACTGGCTTCCATATGCCGGGGTCTTGATGATTGTCACTTTCTTTATTGCAAACCATGATTTGTTTCACTGGACACATGCTTATCTTTTTGACAAGTCGTCTCCAGAATATGATTCCATCATAGACGGTAAAGGTGCTTTCTTCTATTGGCCAATGGAAAAGGGGACTTTCCCAGTATTCTATATCTTAAGAATGGTTTTATTCTTTGGATTCTGGGTGTTCTTCTTTAAGAAATTTCAATCCATCAGTGCCGCAGAAGATCAGATCGGGGGAACTACCCATTGGTATAAATTAAGAAGCTGGACTGCCTATTTCATTATTTTCTTCGCAGTATCTTCTTCTATTGCTGCTTGGGATTGGGTGATGTCGATTGACACGCACTGGTTCTCTACTTTGTTCGGATGGTATGTGTTCTCCTCGTGGTTTGTAGCTGGATTATCAGCGATCACCTTGGTCACTATCTTCCTGAAAGGCCTGGGCTATCTGGAAATGGTCAATGAAAACCACGTACATGACATGGGTAAATTCGTTTTTGGGTTTACTATTTTCTGGACTTACTTGTGGTTCTCTCAGTTCCTCTTGATTTACTATGCAAATATTCCTGAGGAATCAGTTTATTTCATTGAGCGTTTGTCAAGTGATATATATGGGCCGTTTATCTTTGTAAATCTTGGTCTCAACTTTGTCCTTCCGTTCTTATTGCTAATGACAAGGGATTCTAAGCGCCACGGTGTATTCCTGAAATTAGTTTGTTCAATGATCATTGTGGGCCATTGGGTAGATTTCTTCCTGATGGTTCAGCCAGGAACTTTGGGACATAATGGTGGAGTAGGATTTATGGAAGTGGGTATGTTCCTGATTTACGGATCAGCAGTCACATTTGTAGTATTGTCAGGCTTGGCGAAGGGGAATTTGGTTCCAAAGAACCACCCAATGCTGGAGGAAAGCTATCATCATCATATTTAATAACAGCCGAAATAATTAAGGTATGTACGGATTTCTGATTGGAGTAGGGGTTCTTTTATTGTTGTCCATTATTTGGATGGTTTATAGAATCCAAACATTGGTCTCTGTAGTCAAAGGTTCTGATAAGAAACTAGCTTCGGGGAGTAATAGAATAAATGCAATATTATTTGTAGTATTCTTAGTAGGTACAGGAATTTTGATGTTCTGGTATTCTATCAAGGAGTTTGACAATTATCAACTGCCGATTGCCTCTGAGCACGGTGTGGTAACAGATCGTCTATTCTGGATCACTATGGCTATCACAGGAATAGTGTTCATTTTGACGCACATCTTGTTATTTATATTCCCATATAAATATCAATACAAAGAAACAAGAAAAGCTTCATTCTATCCGGACAACAATAAACTGGAGATAATTTGGACAATAGTTCCAGCTATAGTTCTGGCGTTGTTGGTGGTTTCAGGCTGGAAGGCTTGGTCAGATATTACTGCTCCAGCTCCGGAAAATGCCCATGTGGTAGAAATTATGGGATCTCAATTCAACTGGGACATCAGATATCCCGGTAAAGATCAGGTTTTGGGTGACTATGATTATCGATTGATCACCGCCACTAATGCACAAGGAATAGACTTCACCGACAAGAATGCGATTGATGATTTCTCTTCACCAGTAGTAGTCATACCTAAAGGAGAGCCAGTGCTTTTCAAAATCAGAGCTAGAGATGTACTTCACTCTGTATTTGCTCCGCATATGCGATTGAAAATGGATGCTGTACCGGGTATGCCGACACGTTTTTGGTTTGTACCTACTAAAACTACAGCGGAGATGAGAGAAGAACTGAACGATCCTGAATTCGAATATGAAATTGCTTGTACCGAAATTTGCGGACGTGGACATTTCTCAATGAGGAGAGTGATAGAGGTGGTTGAGCCTGAGGCTTATCAGAAGTGGTATTCAGAGCAACAGTCTTTCATTCAGCAAAATCCTGCTTTGGCAGATGACCTTCCTGCTGAGGCAAAAGCGCTAGCTGAAATTCAATTAAGAGAAAAGTAATAAACAAAATTATAGATTATGTCTACAGCATCTGTCGCAAATCATGACGCAGCACACGATCATCACGATCATGAGCACCATGATAATTTTGTAACAAAATATATTTTCTCCCAAGATCACAAGATGATTGCCAAGCAGTATTTGGTGACTGGGATGTTCTGGGCGTTACTGGGAGGCGGGTTATCCATTCTCTTCAGATTACAATTAGGTTTTCCTGAAATGGACATGTCTTTCCTAAGACCCCTTTTGGGAGGCTGGATCGATGAGGGAGGAAAACTTGATCCTACCTTCTACCTGGCATTGGTGACGATGCACGGAACCATCATGGTATTCTTCGTGCTTACTGCCGGTCTTAGTGGTACATTCTCCAATTTTCTGATTCCACTTCAGATTGGAGCTAGAGATATGGCTTCCGGCTTTATGAATATGCTTTCTTACTGGCTATTTTTCTTGTCTGGTGTGATCATGTTCATTTCTTTGTTCTTGAAGACAGGTCCTGCCGGTGGTGGCTGGGTGGTTTATCCGCCTTTGTCAGCATTGGAGCAAGCAATTCCCGGCTCAGGCCTTGGAATGACGCTTTGGCTTGTTGCTATGACATTCTTCATTGCTTCTTCATTGCTCGGTGGTATTAACTATATCACTACTGTAATTAATTTAAGAACAAAAGGTATGTCGTTCTCAAGACTGCCGCTGACTATCTGGGCATTCTTCTTGACGGCGGTAATCGGCCTTCTTTCATTCCCTGTACTCTTCTCTGCCGCATTATTGCTTGTTTTTGACAGAAGCTTTGGTACGTCATTCTACTTATCTGATATTTATATTAATGGTGAAGCGCTTCCAAATACAGGAGGTAGCCCTGTACTTTATCAGCATTTATTCTGGTTCCTTGGTCACCCTGAAGTATATATTGTATTGCTTCCGGCTTTGGGTATTACTTCTGAAGTAATTGCTACCAATTCCAGAAAGCCAATCTTTGGTTACAAAGCGATGATCATTTCATTGTTGGGTATTACCGTGCTATCATTTGTAGTATGGGCGCACCATATGTTCGTGTCCGGTATGAATCCATTCTTGGGATCTATCTTCATGTTCCTGACATTGATCATTGCCATCCCTTCTGCTGTGAAAGTATTTAATTACCTCACTACACTTTGGAGAGGTAACTTGATCTTTACACCTGCCATGTTGTTCTCCATTGGGTTGGTTTCCTTCTTTATCTCTGGTGGGTTGACGGGTATTTTCCTAGGTAACTCGGCGATTGATATTCAGCTTCACGACACGTACTTCGTAGTGGCCCACTTCCACTTGGTAATGGGTTCTGCGTCCTTCTTTGGAATGATTGCCGGTATCTATCACTGGTTCCCTAAGATGTTTGGAAGAATGATGGATGCCAGATTGGGTTATGTTCACTTCTGGATCACCTTTGTAGGGGTTTACATGGTGTTCTTCCCGATGCATTACATTGGTATCGCAGGTTTCCCGAGAAGATACTACAGCTTTACCAGCTTTGACTTTGCCAACATGTATACAGACTTGAACATGTTTGTATCTGTGGCTGCGATTATCACTTTCTTTGCACAGTTTATATTCCTGTTCAACTTCTTCTATTCCATGTATCGTGGAAGAAAAGCTACCCAGAATCCATGGAGATCAAATACACTTGAGTGGACTACTCCTGTAGAACCTGGTCATGGCAACTGGCCTGGTGAAATCCCTTCTGTGTACAGATGGCCTTATGACTATTCCAAGCCAGGAGCTGAGGAAGATTTTATCCCTCAGACTGTTCCGTTGTCTGCGACTCCTGAGTCCAATCTACCGCATGAACAGGAAATGGTAAAGACCGAGCTTGAAATCATGAAGGAAGAGGAAGAGGTACTGGTCGCAAATGGAGCAAAACATTAATAAATATATAAACAGCTTTCGTCGGATCTCCTGGATCACGGTGATAGCTGTTTATTTTCTGATTTTGGTGGGCGGCATAGTCCGGAGCTCAGGTTCTGGAATGGGATGTCCCGATTGGCCAAAATGCTTTGGTAGTGTTGTTCCTCCAGTGAGTGTCGACCAGTTGCCAGAAAATTATCAGGAGATTTATTTAGAGAAAAGATTAGCCAAGAACGAAAGGTTTGTGGCCACACTTGAAAAATTAGGATTTAAAGAAACGGCAGTGAAGATTGCCAATGACAAATCCATACTGATAGAAGAGGATTTCAATCCTGTCAAAACCTGGATTGAATATTTGAATCGATTAGCAGGAGTGGTCATAGGTTTGTTGATCATACTGACGGTTTGGAAATCATTACCACTGCGTAAAGTAGATGCTTGGATTCCAGCCTTGTCATTCTTCAATTTGTTCTTGGTCATCTTCATTGGATGGATAGGCTCAATAGTAGTATCTACTAACTTGCTCCATTGGATGATCACAGTACACATGGTGTTGGCGTTGTTTCTGGTTATTCTGTTGATTTATGTATATCATCGATCTGGAAGACTGGTTCAAAGCAAACGTCCTGCAATTGCTGTGGAAATACCTGCAAAAGTTGAGTTTGTATTGTTGGTTGGTACCATTCTGATGTTTCTTCAAGTCGTATTGGGAACTCAAGTTCGTGAGCAGATTGATATAATCTCCTCCTCACTTGGTGACATGCTCCGGGACGAATGGGTAGGTAGAGTAGGGGTTGAATTTGTAATTCATCGGACCTTTTCACTGGTTCTCCTAGGGGTACATGTGCTGTATTTCTTCTGGGCGTTTAAATATACGTTGAAGAAATCGCCGATTAATCTTTGGTCTCAGATCTTAATGATCTTGATTATTATGGAAATCGCTACAGGAATGGGTATGGCTTACTTTGGTATTCCAGCCTTTTTGCAGCCAATCCATCTCTTAGTTGGAACCTTGATTATTGGAGTTCAAACCTTATTGTTGCTTCAATTTCGGGAATATGTGCAGTATAGAATTAATACTAATTAATCATGAGGACAGTTGAAGTAACTGACCATTTTAGTAGTCATTTAATCAGTAGAATAAAAGTTTACGCTGAGCTGATCAAACTCAGGCTCTCAGCATTCGTAACTTTATCTGCTGTATTTGGATATATATTGGGCGATCGGGGAGTAAGTTTCGGTTGGTCTGGTTTCATTGGACTTGCATTGGGAGGTTTTCTGATCAGTGGTGCATCCTGTGCTGCCAATGAAATACTAGAACGTGACCTGGATAAGCTGATGAAGCGTACAAAGAACCGTCCGCTACCTCTTCAAACTATCTCCGTACAGGAGGCCTACTGGTTTACTACCATTGTGGCTATTTTGGGTGTTGTATTGCTTTGGGTTTTCACTAATCCACTGACTACCGGACTTGGGATCCTAAGTATGATCCTGTATGTCTTTGTCTACACACCGCTGAAAAGAGTAGGTCCAATAGCTGTTTTTGTAGGAGCGATCCCTGGTGCAATGCCTCCATTATTGGGATGGACTGCAGCCACTGGAGCTATTACTTATGAAGCCCTAATCATCTTCGGAATACAGTTTATCTGGCAGTTTCCGCACTTCTGGGCTATTGCTTGGGTAAGTGATGAAGATTATAAAGCAGCTGGTTTTAAGCTTCTGCCAAGTGGTGGGGGACAGGATTTGAATACAGCTGTACAGATCATGATTTATACGCTTTTCCTGCTTCCTTTGGGTTTGTTGCCAAGTTATTTTGGGCTTACGGGACTGAATTCAGGCATTGTAGCGACTATATGTGGTGTACTTTTTCTAGCACAGACGTTTTCATTGATGCGGGATTGCTCGCGTAAATCTGCATTGAAGATTATGTTCGGTTCTTTCTTGTATCTGCCGATTGTTCAAATTGCTTATTTACTGGATAGATTACCCTGATAATTATGGAAAAGGAACTAAAGTACGTAGACCTTGTAGATCAGCCTATTGCAATGCATCCAAAGAAGTTTGCCCTTTGGCTCTTCTTGGTGACAATAGTAATGATCTTTGCTGCTTTGACGAGTGCTTATATCGTTCGTCAGGCGGAGGGAAATTGGCTGGAATATGAATTACCTTCTATCTTCTGGTATACCTCTGGAATAGTTGTGATCAGCAGTGTATTCATGCAATACGCTTATTCCGCTGCCAAAAAAGATAATTTCAGTGGGCTTAGAATTGGATTAATCCTGGCTTTGCTCTTTGGGATAGCCTTCCTGGTAGGGCAGTGGTATAGTTGGGTCGCTTTGGTGGACAGAAACGTGTTCTTTGTTGGTAATCCAGCAGGTTCCTTTCTATATGTATTCACCGGGCTTCATGCGGTACACTTAATCAGTGGTGTGATATTTCTGATTATTGTATTAATTTCGACATACAAATATAAAGTCCATTCCAAGGCGTTGGATACGCTGGAAATGGCGGCTACATTTTGGCATTTTCTTGCTGCACTGTGGTTATATCTATTTATGTTTTTGCTTTTGAATCATTAAAATAAACTTAGTACAAATCAATATCTTATGTCTGCGCATTCTACTGCTATAGGAGTAAGCTCGAAAAGAGGTACATGGGGAGGTGGTAACGAACCATTCAAAGCTAGTTATGGAAAACTAATGATGTGGTTTTTCCTACTATCTGACATCTTTACTTTTGCTGCTTTTCTGATCACCTATCTTTCCATCCGAGTCAGCTATCCTGCATATGCCGGTCCTGCAGCGGACTTTGTGGGTTCAAATGAATATTGGCCTGTTCCGGAATTAGTGTTTAATGCTTTGCCATTCATGCATGGAGTTCATGCTCCGTTGATTTTCGTGGGCATTATGACGTTTATATTGATTTCCAGTTCTGTGACTATGGTGCTGGCAGTGGAAGCCGGGCATCGGAATGATCGGGAAGCGGTTGTAAAGTGGATGCTTTGGACTATTTTGGGAGGTATTACCTTCCTTGGCTGCCAAGCATGGGAATGGTCTCACTTTATCCATGGAACGGATGCTGGTTCTGTGCTAACCTATATCAATGGAATGAGTAGAGAGGTAACAGAGACAGTCTTTGGTGCTAATCTCACCGTGAATGAATATGGTCCTGCTGGGTTTGCCAACTTATTCTTCTTCATTACTGGTTTCCACGGATTCCACGTGACGATTGGAGTGGTCTTACTCTTCATGGTGTTCTATCAAGCTGCTGTAGGTGTATACGACCGCAGAGGGCATTACGAGATGGTCGAAAAAGTTGGATTATACTGGCACTTTGTAGACCTTGTTTGGGTGTTTGTATTCACCTTGTTCTATCTGATCTAAGCTATTAACTATTGAATCATGAATAATATTCAAGAAAATAAGTCAACGCTCCAGGTAACACCTCGGAATGACGAAAAAATCAAGCATATCTGGAAGACAGCCGGAATTCTGCTTGCCATCACGGTTGTAGAATTTATAATGGCCTTCACGATGGACAGAGGGATCATCCTTTACTCTTTGTTCATTCTCCTGACTATCTGGAAAGCTAAATACATCATGATGGATTTCATGCACCTAGGGGATGAAGTGAAGCCATTGTTCTACTCCATCATCGTTCCCCTTATTTTCTTGGTTTGGCTGGTAATAGCCTTGATGAAAGAAGGGGCAGAGATTTTCATGCTTCGCTGGTAATAGCATTCTATGTACTGATTTTTAAAGATAGGTTGAGGTGAGATACTTCAACCTTCTTTTTTTAATATGCGTAGAATAAGAAATCCAGCCAGTCTGCCTAAGAGAGGCTTGCCAGTGACAGGCAGAAATGATTCTATTTAATCCACCCGGGATCTATATTATTCACTTGCCCATTGGTAGACAAGTCTGTGATTATTTCCTGATTTTGTTGAGACAAGTAGGGGCCAAATACTATCAATTATAAACACATGAAAAGTTTACGAATATTGCAGGGAATGGTGTTGTTGTGCATCTTGCTTGTACCTGTATTGATATTCTTATTTCTTAAGGGGTTTGGATCAAACTCTTATGATCTTCCTGTATTCTTTGAAAAAGGTGTTGATAGCCCTTTTCAGGAATGTGCTTCAGACACTACACAACATTATATTCCAGATTTTGCATTTACCAATCAGGAAGGTAAGACTGTTGGTAGATCCGATATGGAAGGATATGTGACGATTGTAGACTTTTTCTTTACTTCATGTCCAAGCATATGTCCTATCATGTCAGATGAAATGGAACGAGTAAATGATATGTTCAGGGATCATCCGGAAGTACGAATCATGTCTATCAGCATTGATCCGGAATATGACACTCCGGAAATACTCCAGGAATATGCAGCTAAACATCATGCAAAAGCTGGTAAGTGGGATTTTCTGACGGGCGACAAGTTAGAAACTTATCGTCTTGCAAGATGTGGATTTGTGATTCCTACGATTGATGGAATGGGTGTTCCTGATGATTTCGTGCATAGTGACAAATTTGTACTAGTCGATCGGAAAGGTAGAATACGCGGATATTACAGCGGAACTGACCGTGAAGCAGTTGATTTATTAATGTTGGAAGCAAAAGTTTTATTACATGCAGACGAGTAGAGAGCGATTGATCAGAAACGAGGGTAAGATGAAGAATTGGATAATCATTGTCTCCTTCCTCATCCCAATAGTTGTTGCAGTTTTACTGTTTATGCCAGCCAAATTCGATACAGGGGCTGAGTGGGTATATTTTCTTCCCCATCTGAATGCGGTGATCAATACAGCGGCCTCGTTTGCTTTGATTGCGGGCCTGGTTTTTATTAAAAATAACAATATTGCATATCATCGGGCCGCCATGACAGTTGCCTTTTCATTGGGTGCAGTGTTTTTGGTTTCTTATGTGATCTATCATGCCACAGCAGAAAGCACCTCATTTGGAGGAGAAGGTGCCATTCGTACTTTTTATTACGTTCTTCTTATCTCGCATATTCTGTTAGCTGCAATAGCATTGTTCCCTATATTGTTTGCGTATTATTATGGATACACAGATCAGCGTGAAAAGCATCGAAAAGTTGTTAAATTTGCATATCCTATCTGGCTGTTTGTAACGGTATCTGGTGTAATTGTATACCTTATGATCAGCCCATATTATGTTCATTAAGGACAACTTGAAAAAAGAGCTCCACATGAAATCGACATGATTAAGATAATAATTAGACTCATAAGGAAATGATTATTTTAATCATCAAAGATTCCATCTGACCATAAAAATCAATTATAAACAGATGAAAAAAATAGTCAAAATATCACTTCTTTCCGTAATGGCTTTTCTTCTACATACGGCTACAATGGCCCAATGTGCGATGTGCCGTGCTTCAGTAGAGAATAATGTGGCCAATGGAGATACAAGTATTGGTGCAGGATTGAATTTGGGGATACTATACCTGTTTGCAATGCCCTACTTGATAGCAGCCACAATAGGCATATTATGGTATCGATATGCCAAAAAACGAAAGAATAAATTGGCCATACGCTAAGCAACGGAAGAGCAAAGTTTGATACAACACTTTGCTTTTTCTATTTTACACGTAAATGAAGCATGACTCTCGCAGGTTGATCATTTTGATCAGCGCATTTTCCCTTCTTACGGTGTTAATTCTGAATTTCTTTTTTTTTCAGAAAAGTGAGCAGGAATCATATTTGGACGCTTTAGAGAAAAGCGTTCAGCAAGTTGATGGGGATTTTGATGAGGATTTTATCCAAATTCTCATGAATGTGAGTTCCGATACGCTCAGCTTTAGCCAGATCATTTCATCCAAACACAAGTACCCTTTTTTTATTTTAGACCAGAATGCAGAACTGCAGTACTGGTCAGATTTTACGGTATACTTTGATCTATCCCAAGTAGATCTTTCCAAAGAATATCAGCTACTGAAGGACCCATATGGCACCTTCTTTATAAAGACACGCAAGGTGAAGCGAAATGGTGCTGACTTAACTGTGCTTCATGTCCTTCGATTGATCTGGCCTGGAAATATTGAAAATGGTTACCTTATCACCGGGCCAAATCCTGCACTTTTTGGCAACGATCGATTTCAGCTATATGCTAATTCCGAGGAAGCTGAAATGGTAATATCCAATGTAGCTGGCATTCCTCTTTTTGGGGTCGACTTTTCATTTGGTTACTCTCCAGCTGGCAGGTTAGTCAATCCTGCTATATTGATTTTCTTTACCTCCCTCTTTCTATTGTACTTCCTGTTGAGCTCAGGATTTCTAATCAGTACATGGAAAAGTGGAAGGCGCTGGCAAGCAATTGGTTATACTATTATTGTGCTTATTGCCTTTCGGCTTACCATGCTTTTGCTGGACATTCCAGGAAATTATCTCAATCTTTCACTTTTTAACGCTGCAGATTATGCCTCTTCTTGGTTCAATCCTAGCATGGGGGACTTGCTGATCAATACATTCTGTGCCTTAATAGTTTTTATCCTGATAATCTATCAGCTCGCTTCCAAACAGATGCATACGAAGATTCGCATACTGAAAACCAAAAGCGAATTTCTGGTATTTGCCTTCCTTAGTTTTTTGATTAGCAGCATTGCCCTGTTTTTTGTTTGTTTTCTTCCCCGGGACCTCATCCTTAATTCTCAATGGGCAATGGACATCAGTTCAATCCCGGATTTTGGATGGTTCAAAGGGCTTAGCTTCTTTATAATTTTCTTGTGGGGAGCTGTGTATGTGCTCATTTCATTGACACTCCTTAGCCTTCTCTTTGAACTCAACACGCAAAAAGAGATTTACTATAGGTGGCTTCTTATTCTTGGGTTACCAATTTTGTTGGGCTTATTCTTTTTTTCTGTCTGGTCTGCCGTCGTATGGGGGGTACATCTTGTTTTTTTAGCTACAATTATAAAACTTGAGCTGTTTGTAAATGTATTTAGACTGGGGCTGGATACCTTTCTTACCTTCTTTTTTGCCTGTTTGATTACAGCAATTATATGCGGAGTAAGTACATTTCAAACGGAGAAAGATGAGCTTATTCAGTCAAAGATTCGTTTTGCCAACCAGAATCTGATCGAAAATGACGTCATGACAGAATTTTTTCTGGGGGAAATTTTCACCAGATTAAAGAATGACTTGTTCGTCCAGAACCGACTTGCAGATCCTCTTTTTTCCAAAGAACCCATTGAGACAAAAATCAGGAGAATCTACCTGGACAATTACTTTGATCAATTCGAGGTAAAAGTCCGTATTTTTTCTTCTGGTGGGCAACAGCTATTAGGACCACCAGAGAATGTAAGCTTGGGTGATATCCGGACCCAATTTATTAAGAGTGACTATGCTACCAGTGTGAGGGGCCTGTATTTCCTCAGAGGAAAAGAATCCAATACCGGCAACCGCTTTGTCGCATTCATTCCTATTGCCAAAGACGGGAATTCATTGGGGACTATTTTCCTTGAACTACGTCAGTTACGTGTGCAGCCCAGCTCGGTATATCCCAAGTTATTATTGGACAAAAAATACAGCGATAAACTTGATCCGGTCCGCTATCAGTATGCCATATTCAAGGATAATGATTTCATCCGTAATTCGGGGACATTTAATTACCTGAACGATAATTTTCAGAAAGTACTTCAGAAAAAATCCCTGCTTACAGATGGGGTACATCAAGGAGGATTTCATCATTTTGGAGTGCAGAATGGAGATGAGTTGATCATAATCTCCTCTCCAAACATTACTGTTTCGCACTTTTTTGGAAACATATCCCTCTATTTCGTCGCTTTTGTGTTCATGACATTTTTGACGATTTTGATCAATACCATCTCGCGGGGATACAAGACGTTTGAACTCAATTATTCCACCAAACTACAGCTATACCTCAATTTTGCATTTTTCTTCCCCATCATTATTATCAGTATTATCACCATTGGATTACTGGCAAACAGCTACAGGAATGATCTTGATCGACAATACATTCAAAAGGCCGCTTTAATTCGGGGTAATTTGGGGAGTTTTCTGGCTAATCAGGCCCCTCGACAAGTAGAGAGCGATCTGCTAAATGAGGAAGTGACCGAATTGGCAAATACTACAGCCAGTGATATACACCTATATAATACTGCTGGCCGTCTAGAAACCACTAACAGACCAAATATCTTTGACAAGAAGATACTTTCGCCGCTGATCAATCCGCTTGCACTTGCTGGGATAGAAGAAAATGGACAGAGCCAGTATTTGGCGGAAGAAAGGATCGGGAAACTTAAATATAAGACAGTGTACTTATCGGTTCCCTCTACGGACAGCCAGATGAATTTGGCAATATTGGCTGTACCGTTTTTCGAATCTGAAGCAGAATTGAACACACTTATTGCAGATGTGTTGAGCAATATCTTCAATGCCTTTGTGGTGATTTTTATCCTTTTTCTGATTGTGTCCTATTTTGTGTCTACCAACCTAACTTTTCCTTTTAAACTGCTTACTCAAAAGCTAAAGGCTACCAACCTTGAAAATAATGAACCCATGTATTGGGGATCAAAAGACGAAATCGGGCTACTCGTAAATGAGTACAATAATATGCTATTTAAGCTCGAAGCAAGTAAGAAGGTGCTTGCATCCACAGAAAAAGAGTCGGCTTGGCGAGAAATGGCAAAGCAAGTAGCCCATGAAATCAAAAATCCCCTCACCCCGATGAAACTCACCCTTCAGCATCTCATCAGGTTGCAGGATGCAGGTCGGCTTGATGATGCCGAACGATTGAAAAAGTCCCTCGAAACACTTATCCATCAGGTGGATGCACTGAGTGGGATTGCTTCATCATTTTCCACTTTTGCCAAAATGCCTCTTCCAAATAATGAACTGATGAATTTCAAATCTGTGGTAAATAAGGTACTTGACTTGTTTAAAAATGATCAGAAAGTAGATTTAATCTTTCAGGATGATTCCTTTACAGAGCATATTCCTATCATGGGTGATGATAAGTTGTTTGGACGTGTGATTTCAAACCTCATTATTAATGGTATTCAGGCTGTGGATGAAGGAGTAAGACCTGTAATTAAGATTTGGCTGTGGATGACGGATCATGCGGTTTTTCTGGAAATTTCGGACAATGGCAAAGGAATTTCTCCAGAGTTAAAGGACAAGATTTTTATTCCAAACTTCTCTACAAAGTCACAGGGATCCGGCTTGGGTCTGGCTATCGCTAAAAGTGGTGTGGAGACTGCTGGTGGAAAGATTTGGTTTGAGACAGAAATGGGAAAAGGAACTACATTTTACCTGACATTTCCTTTGGTGGTATAATGCGAATTTGGCTTTTTTTCTGGATCATTTGTTTCAGTTGCTTGGGATCGGCAGCTGCTCAGGAAAAATGCCGTTGGGTGTCATCAGATACTTTTGCAAAACCTGCAATCATCGATTCACTTTCAGTTATAGAAGAAAGTATCAGGATCGAAGGGAAGGAAGGAGAGCACTATTCTTTTGAATATGTACTTAAGGATAATACCCTTCAGATTGTGTCAGGAGAAAGTGCCGTTCCTGATTCTGTCTTACTATGTTATAGAACCTTTGCGGTCAGATTTGATCAGCCGGTTCAACGACGGACATTATTGGCTGATTATGATTCTACAGCGAAATTTCAGGATACACGGATGGCAGAACTGCCTGCTTTTGACTTTAGAGAGGAGCTCTTTCCGACCACCAATTTGTATAAATCAGGCAGCCTTACTCGTGGAATCTCTTTTGGGAACACTCAAAACGTTTTCATCAATTCGGCATTGAACCTTCAACTGGAAGGTGACATTGCGGAGAATTTGAAAATCCGGGCAAGTATTACGGATCAAAATGTTCCATTTCAACCCGAAGGGAACACACAACAGATACAGGATTTTGATAATGTGTTGATAGAACTTTATAATAACAATTTCAGCCTGGCTGCAGGGGATGTGGTTCTCCAGCAACGAGAATCGGAATTTCTTCGATATTATAAAAATGTGCAAGGATTACAGTTTACATCAAATTATCAGTTGAATGATAAATGGAAGGGGAATTCTCAAGCATTTGCTTCAATAGCCAAAGGCAAATTCTCCTCCATCACACTTTCCGTACTAGAGGGTGTGCTTGGTCCTTACCGGATCAGTGGCCCAAATAATGAACGCTTTGTGATTATCATGGCAAATTCAGAAAAAGTATTTCTGGACGGGCGGCAGCTCGAGAGAGGTTTCAATGCGGATTATGTGATTGATTACAATCAAGCGGAGATCACTTTTACCCCAAATGTGCTCATAACCGAATACTCTCGTGTAAAGATTGATTTTGAATATGCTGAACGTAATTATTCAAGAGCGATTATCGGTGCAAACCACACTCAATCTAACGGGAAGGTCGATGTTTATCTGAATTATTATCAGGAAAAGGATAATCGCAATCGGCCGCTTTTTAATGATTTTACACAACCCGAACTAGGGTTACTCGCGGCTGTTGGGGATCAAACAGAACTTGCCGTGAGCCCGCGGATAGATAGTGTTGCTTTTGATCCAAACCGGATTTTATATACCAATCTTGTAGATTCTACTCAGTTGGATCCATTAATCTATTACGAGCATTCAACAGATCCAGCGGAAGCACATTTTGCATTATCCTTCTCTCAAGTGGGTGTGGGTAGGGGCGATTATCGCCGTCTTAATCAGCTGGGCAACGGAACCGTTTACGAATATGTGCCCCGAATTAATGGGCTTTCACAGGGAGATTATTCTATTTTGTCCCAATTACCAGCGCCTGATAGCAAGCGAATGGTGACAGCAGGGACAAAGGTAAAACTCAATGAACATGAGAAAATCTACACAGAACTGGCACTTTCATCGGTGGACAAAAATCTGTTTTCTGAGGTTGATGATGCCGACAATCAAGGTTTGGGAGTCAAAGTAGGTATTCAAAGTGAAGGACGGGAATCGGTGCTCTTCAAAGGGTACGAGCTAAAAACCCAGGCCGAGTATGAATACAATTCGACCAACTTTAATTTCATAGATAGATTTAGATACATTGAGTTTGACCGGGACTGGGGATTAGCTCAGGAGGCACTGGACAAGCCGGCCGCAGAGCAATTCTTGCGGGCAGGAGTCGGGTTCGAAAAGGATGATTCCAACCGCTTTGATTACTTATTTTATTTAAGAAATAGGGCAGACGTTTTAACAGGATTGCAGCATGCTGCCAATTGGAATCTGAATCTTTGGTCGAAGGTTTTTGTACGGCAGGAGTTTTTTCACCTGAATGCTAAACAAGACACTTTGCATTCGGATTGGACCAGATATAAGGCGAATGTGCGGTTAAACACACGCGTAGTAGTTCCGGGCTATCAATTTTCATTGGATCAAAATGCGTTAAGTACTCCTGAAACTGGAGAAGTATTGGGAACGGCAATGAATTATAAAGAGCATTTGATTTTTCTGCAAAACAGTGATTCATTAAAGTACTCATTCTTGATAGATGCTGCTTGGCGGGAGGATAAAGCTCCTTTTGTGGGAGATTTGCTTACTAATTCCCGGGCTTTTACGTCCAATTTTACATTTCGGCGCCAGTGGACTCAGCACAGTTTACGAAGTACATTTACCTACAGGGAATTGGAGTATGTGCAACAGGACCTCCAAAATGAGCTGAATGTAATGGGGAAGCTGGATTATCAAGGGACCTTGGGTAAAAATTTGATAAGGAATGAATTGAGCTATGCCATTGGGAATGGGCGTGAACTGCAGCGGGAATTCGTCTTCTTGCCTGCGCCAAACGGTGATGGAACCCACACCTGGCGGGATGATAATAAGGATGGGGTGCAACAGCTCAATGAATTTTACATTGCTATCAATCCAGAAGAGAAACAGTACATCAAGATCTTTGTGCCTACGGATACCTACATTCAAGCATACACCAGCATATTAAATTATCGGGTGCAGGCAAAGTTTCCTGAAGAATGGGGCAGTACAAGTGGTTTAAGGGCTTTTCTATATAGATTCTCCAACACGACGAGTTTAAGCGTGGACAAGAAGGTGACTTCTGACAATTTCGGAGATCGGATAAATCCTTTTGTGGCTGGAGTGAACAGGGAAGATGTCCTTTCGATTAGGCAAGTGATTCGTTCCAGTTTCTTTTTCAACCGGGCTTCAGCGGTATTCGGATTTGATCTTTCTTACTTTGATTCTCAATTCAAGCAACTACTATCTGGAGGTTTTGAGGATCTGATCCAGCAGGATTGGAAGCTGAACACACGGTTCACATTTGGGGGACAGACTACGTTGAGATTGCTTGCAGGTACGGGAGATCGGATTTCAGCTTCAGATTTTCTTGACAATAGAAACTACACCATTCAGCAGCACCAAGTAGGGCCTGAGTTTGCCTGGCAGCCTACACCTTTTTTTAGAACTACAGCTAGCTACTCTTTCACAGGAAAAACAAACACAGCTAACCTAGAGTTTGATGAGCGGGCATTGGTGCATCAGGTAGGCATGGATGTTCGTTACGCCAAAGCAATCAAAACCACATTGACAGGTAATCTTAAGTTGATCCAGATCGATTATAATGGGTTGCCAAATTCGCCGATAGGTTACGAAATGCTTCAGGCATTGACGTCTGGGACTAACTTGACCTGGAATGTAAATTGGCTTCAGAAAATTGGAGAAGGTCTTCAGCTTAATTTGGTATATGAAGGCAGAAATTCACAAGGTTTAGAGCGGGTAGTACATATTGGAAGGATGCAAGTTTCCGCACTTTTTTGATAAAAAAATGTAACTTTGTCCAAGCAAGATAGTTGTCATACTAACTATTAAACCAGCAAGCAAATGCCAAAGAGCATAGTAGTCACAGGAGGCACCAAAGGAATAGGCAGAGCAATCATTGAACGGTTTGCAGCCGAGGGGTTTGATGTGTTCACCTGTGCCAGAAGTAAGCAGGATCTTGCAGCACTTCAGTCAGAATGGAGCCAAAAAGGACGCTCGAATAAGCTAGTGGCTATTCCGGCAGATCTATCCAAGAAGGATGAAGTAGCTGATTTTATTGATACAGTTAAAGCTGAAGGCATTCCAGATGTTATCGTGAATAACACAGGAGTCTTTCTTCCGGGAGCAATTCACGAGGAACCTGAAGGGAATTTTGAGCTGATGATGGAAACTAACCTGTATTCAGCCTACTATCTCACACGAGGATTCGTAAAGGAAATGATCGCTAGACAATCAGGGCATATCTTCAGTATGGGATCGGTTGCAGGGTTGACTGCCTATCCAAATGGCGGCAGTTATGCTGTATCCAAATGGGCAATGCTCGGGATGACCAAATGCCTCCGTGAAGAATTGAAACCCCATCAGATAAAGGTGACGGCTATTTTGGCGGGAGCTACTTATACTTCCAGTTGGGAAGGTTCAGATCTTCCATTGGACAGATTTATGAAGTCAGAAGATATCGCAGAAAGTGTCTGGGCGGCATACAACCTTTCACCTCAGTCTGTTGTTGAAGAAATAGTAATCCGACCTCAGTTAGGAGATATATAAAACTATGGAGCCAATTATCAAATCAATAGATCAATTGTATTGCGATAGCCTGACCAAGTATTCGCGTAGGAAAACTATTCCAGTGCGTATAGGAGATGTGCTTGTCGGTGGAGATAATCCTATAGTAGTGCAGTCCATGACCACCGTGGATACCATGGATACGCTGGGTTCGGTAGCGCAGAGTATTCGTATGATTGAAGCTGGATGTGAGCTGGTACGGATCACTGCACCCAGCATCAAAGAAGCGGAGAATCTGAAGAATATCAAGGATGAGCTACGCAAAAGGGGGTATACTACCCCATTGGTGGCGGATATACACTTTACGCCAAATGCTGCAGAAGTAGCAGCAAGGATTGTGGAAAAAGTGCGGATCAATCCCGGTAACTACGCCGATAAGAAGAAATTTGAAGTTATTGAATATACTGATGCAAGTTATCAGGAAGAACTGGATCGTATACGTGAGCGCTTTTTGCCGCTGGTGAAAATCTGCAAAGAAAATGGTACTGCCATGCGGATAGGAACCAATCACGGATCACTTTCTGATCGCATCATGAGTCGCTACGGGGATACACCACTTGGAATGGTAGAATCCGCTCTGGAATTTTTGAGGATCTGTGAGGCTGAAAACTACTTTGATATTGTGATATCAATGAAGTCTTCAAATACCCAAGTGATGGTTCAGGCGTATCGGTTGCTCGTGCAAAAGCTAAATGAGGGAGGTTTTCAACCTTATCCACTTCACTTGGGAGTGACTGAAGCAGGTGAAGCTGAAGATGGCAGGATCAAATCTGCAGTTGGAATAGGAACGTTGTTGGAAGATGGATTGGGAGACACGGTGAGGGTGTCGCTGACAGAAGATCCTGAATTTGAAGCGCCTGTTGCTAAAGCGTTGATAGAGCGGTATGCGGATCGATCTTCTCATGAGGAGATTGAAGCAATTGATCATTATCCGATCAATCCATACGCCCATTTCAAGCGGCACACGTTTGAGGTGTATAACTTTGGAGATCATAATGTCCCCCGCGTGATCACGGATATTTCTAAAATCGAAAAGATCTCCGAGAAAGAAATGAAAAAAGTAGGGCATCATTATTTGCCCGAACTGGACAAGTGGAAGATGAATGACCAGGGGTGTGATTTTGTTTATTCAGGAGCTAATCCAATTCCGTTTATGCTGCCAAATGGAATGAAGGAAATTCAGGATTATGAAGTCTGGAAAAGTAGTGCTGATCAGTTGAATAAGTTTCCATTGTTCCACTTGGAGGAATATGCAGCAGCAGCAGCAGAACTTCATCAAGAGTTAAACTTTTTGGAGGTTTATGATACCGAAATACAAGCAGCTATTGCGCAAGTCACTGGACAGAAAAACACCGTTTTAGTTTTAAAGACAGAGAATAAACATGCAATGCCGGCATTGAGGAGAGCTTTTGTGAGCTTACTTGATGCCAAATCTGAAGTGCCGGTGATTGTCCAGGTGAATTATCCTGATCAATCTGCTGACATGACCATGCTCTATGCGGCGACAGATGTGGGCGGTTTGTTGATTGATGGCTTGGGAGATGGAATATTTATTTCATTGAAAAAAGAGCAGGAGCATACAAGAGTAGAGCATTTAGAACAGGTCAAATTACACAATTCGGTAGGCTTTGGAGTGCTTCAGGCTGCTCGGACCCGGATGTCAAAGACAGAGTACATTTCTTGTCCATCTTGTGGACGTACACTTTTTGATCTTCAGGAGACTACTGCGATGATCCGTAAACGGACAGACCATTTAAAAGGCGTAAAAATCGGGATTATGGGATGCATTGTAAACGGGCCCGGTGAAATGGCCGATGCTGATTATGGCTATGTAGGTTCTGGAAAAGGGAAAATTACACTATATCGAGGGAAGGAAGTCGTGAAGCGGTCGGTGCCTTCAGAGAAGGCGGTGGATAAGTTGATCGAGATCATCAAGGAAGACGGCATGTGGAATGAGCCTGAGATGATTTAAAAATCTATGGTCAAAGCACTGATTTGATTGGTCTGTGATGATTAAAGGTAAGGCCTGTGGTGGATTAAAGGTAAGGTCTGTGATGGATCAAAGGTAAGGCCTGTGAGGACACAGGCCTTGGAGGGATACTTGTCCCAGCGGGACAATTGGTTGTTAATATAGGTGGGTAAGATGAGTGTGCGTTCCATGGGAACGCTTGAATCTGCGAGGTCTGTAAGTACACATACGTCGGTAGGTGACATGAGGTAGTTAAGGTCTGTGGTGACACAGACCTTGGGGAGGGGTTTACTAGGTTGTGAGGACACAGACCTAGTGTGGTGGTTTGCGATTAAGGTCTGTGAGGACACAGACTATGGGTGATACAGACTTAGGTAATCAGAATTTTTTAGTCCGGTTTAGAAACTATCTTTATTCCATATAAGTTAGCTTTATAAATACCAACAACATGTCAGATTCTAAAGTTAAAGGGTTTTTTAAGTTGGGTGAGGTAGGTAACTACTTTGTCCGGGTATTCCAAAAGCCCGATCCAAATTCGAAGTCAAATTTCAATCTTCGGATGATGCACGGGATTAATAAGATATCCATTCTTGTATTTCTCTTTGCGGTACTATTCTGGATAATTAAGCGGTTCATTTGAGTTGTATTTCACTCAAGGAAAGCAGTTTGTATGCCTGAGATAATCATGGTGGTCCCAATGATTGCTATAATTAAGCCCATGATTTTCCCAATTACAACAATTAGATTTTTTCCGAGTCTCTTCACAATTTTGTCCCCGATCTGAAAAGCAATATGAGTTAACAGGCACATGATGGCGAATACTCCGATGACCACGGATATTTTCAGATAACCTCCCTGAGAAGCGAAATTCATAGCGGTGACTATTGTCCCAGGGCCTGCAAGTATGGGAATAGCAAGTGGTGAGATGGCAATATTTTCATCTATTTCCGGTTCTTTAATGTGCTTTACACTTGATTTCTTTGATTGAAGCATTTCAAAACCGACAAAGAAAATAAGGATTCCACCTGTGATTTTGAAAGCAGGAATACTGATGCCGAAGATTTCGAAAATGAATTTTCCCAGCACCACAAAAACCAGCACAATCATAAAAGCAGTAAATGTGGCCCGTTTACTGATATTTCGCTTAGTTGCTACGTCCGCATCTTCAGTGAGTGAAGCAAAAATAGGAATATTGGCAATCGGATTCATGATGGCAAAAAATCCCGTAAAAACAGACAAAGTAAAAGCTAGAAGATTATCCATCTATCGCTAATTTAATTTTAAAAAGGTGGAGGCTAAAGTTGATGAATGATGGCTAATTTATCAAAATCCTACTCATGAATTCCGTTTTCTGAATATCTGTTGGAATGGTTTGATCGTCTGTCCTAAAAAATCTTCAGGGAACTTTTCTTCATCAGGAAGGCCAACTAAAAGGTTTTCATCATCAGAAGGCCAATAATTTGTTTTAAACAGAAAATCCCAAAGGCTCAACGATATCCCATAATTGAAACCGTTGGGATGACTTTCGGGAAGCTCTCTTGCATGGTGCCACAAGTGCATTTGGGGCCCATTGAAGATGTACCGAAAAGGACCAAGTGGGATTTTCAAATTAGCATGACCCAATTGACCAACAACCAATGTGAATATATGGACGATGAAAAAGTCGGTGATCCCAAAACCAATCATCGCCAGAGGAATGTATTCTAAGGTTCTGTAAAGGATGTTTTCCATCCAATGGTAGCGAAGCAATGCCGCAAAGCCCATTTCCCGTGTGCTATGATGTACTTTATGAAATTCCCACATCCATGGTACATGATGATACATTCTGTGGATTGACCATTGTAAAAAATCCCGCACAATGAAAATAATCAACAGTTGAAGCCAATGTGGAAGTTGATCCACTTTAATCGCTACAATGTTTGTAATGCCAAATAGCCCCAGAAAATCATTGAAGGCTTCCACTGCCACCATCGACAATGCGTTGTATGCTACAAGTGCAAAAAGAAAATAATTCCAAAAGAGATAGAAGATGTCCAGCCAGAAGTGCTCACGGATAATCGGCTGGTTTTTTCGCCAGGGAAATATAATTTCCAACCCCCAAATTACAATGGAAGCACCAAGCAGCCAATAGAAGTAGTTGTGCCAACTCGGGTTGAGAATCTCTCCAATAAAGTAATTCCAATAGCCATAATAGCCGTCAAAAATTGCCTTTATGTATTTTTCCATGGGACAAATATGGATATTTTATTAAATGCAGGTTGTATTTTATGACACATTTAAAGAAAAAGTAACCCTTTATATGCGATCTACAGATAATGACTACTAAATAAGTATAAAGTTATTAGAGAAATTCTACGCTTTTTCAGCTGATGGGTGACGGAAGAGTAGGATGCCAAATGTTATTGCAAAAAACAAATAGAGGAATACCAGTGCCCAAAGAAAAATTGGAGGATTTACGATTTTTGATACACTTTTAAGCAAAGCAAGTCCCGATATCAAGAAATGACTCAGATTGGCAATGACTACAGGTCGATTATAAATCCCTCCAATCGGTCTTCCTTTATTCATCCAATTGAGCATGGCAAAGCCAAAGTAGAGCCCTCCCATCATTTGGATCAATACGGACACGATTTGGCTATCTTCAAGACCTAGATATGCGGCTAACTCGTCAGGTGCAAAAATCATGAGGATTCCGCCTACACCTAGGAAAATCGCAGCTGTTGTCATTAAAGCTTTGGTGTTCATATCATGCTAAAAATTATAGCTCTCTTAGATCTTCAATGAGAAGTTCCAGTAAAATGTTTGTACTCCTAAACTAACATCTAATGATTATCAGTCCAAAGGTTACTTAGCTGTGTTTTCTTTTTTCCAATTTTGCAGCCTATCTAAGTAAAGATAGGATTCCACGAATTTCCGATGTTCCGGACTGGTCATTTTCTCCACTAGCTCAAGTGCCGAAATATAACTGGCCAGATTCCCATTTGAAGAAATGAACTTCCCGTCTTCCATGTAGCTGATTTTATACTCATCCTGAACCAGAAGCTTAGGATAATCTTTTTGAAGCTGCTCGCCACCACCGATCCAAGTAACGATTTTCTTTCCATCTGCAATTCCGGATTCCCCTATAAGTTGCGCGCCTGCACAATTACTGACCGTGTATTTAGTTTCTTTATTTTTCTCCTGAATAAAGGTCACAATGTTCACATTGTGGACTTGCGCATACATATCATAGGCACTGGGCACAAATAGAACCTCCAGTTTTGGGCAGTTCTTGAAAGTGTAGTCTCCGATCATCTGAAGCCCTTCTTCTGTTACAATAGGCTGTTCAGTTTCCGTGATGGTGACGACATTAAACAGTTGCTCGCCACCTTCTGTGGGCTTTGTGAATACATCTGCTGCCGCTGTGACTTCAGTGGTCAGAACACCATTGTACATCAGTAATCCAATCGTGGGAAGATCTTCCCGGAAAGGTTTTAGATGCTTGGTTAAAGTGTCTGTTTGCGTGTTGATGTCATATGTTGGTTTGTTCTCTACTTCTTGTGAGTTCTCGTTTGGACCACAGCTATAAATTCCAAAAGCAGCAATTACTAGAAATATTTTTAAATTTTTCATGAGTTGAATTGGGGTTAATAGGTTAAAAGTAGCAAGTATTGAAGGATTAAGCACCAAGTATCAGGTAGGAAGTATTGAGTATCAAGATTTAAGAGTCAAGAATCAAGCCTGCCTGCTGGAAAAGGCAAGAGCAGAGAATCCAAAAGAGTATCAAGGACAAGGTATCAAGAAGGGTTTCGTTGGTGGTGAAGAAAGCCTGCGGTAGATACAAAGGTGTGAATCCAGCCTGCACCAGGCTTGCCTTTGCTTGGAGGTAGGTAGGTCTTAAAATCAGTTCAGTGGTCAGCCGTTAATTAGGCGTGTAGCCCTGAATCCCTGTCTACCACAGGACAGGCCCTGCCCTCTTCATAGAAAACAACGTCAACAGGAAAAGTAGAGGGGCCTGAGCCTGAATTTTTTAATTAATTCTCCGAACAAATTTGGGAGGATCAATTTGATCTACCTATATGCAAAAATCCCGTAAATCGAATTTCATTAATCGCAACTGTTTATTTTTAGCTTTCGCATCACCCGCTGCTTTCCCTACTGTTAAAAAAGCTGTTCATCTAAAACCTTTGAGGTTTCAAAACCTCAAAGGTTAATCATCTTCCATTTTTTCTCATTTTTCTTTTTACTAATTTCCATTTTTAAACTTTTAGAAAGCGCTACTATATGACCCTTGATTATTACCGCGATTATTGCCTTGCCAAAGCAGGAGTGACAGAAGACACACCATTTGGAGCCGATACATTATGTTTTAGGGTGGGTGGAAAGATTTTTTCCCTTTGTTCTATTGGTGAATTTGAATACATCAATCTCAAATGCGATCCTGAACGGGCAATTGATTTACGGGAAAAGTACAGTGGGATTACACCGGGGTATCATATGAACAAGAAGCTCTGGAATTCCGTCAGTACTTCAGGAAATGTCCCCGACCCGCTGCTATTGGAATTGGCAGATCATTCCTATGACCTTATCTTTGGCAGCTTGCCTCAAAAACAGCAGGCTGACATTCGCCCATGAGTTATTTTTCTGTCTCCAACGTTGCCAAATCCTATGAAGGACAAGTTGCCTTGTACCCATTTTCCTTAGAAATGGAAAAGGGGGATTTCCTTGCAATAGTAGGGGAGAGTGGCTCGGGGAAAAGCACCTTGTTACGTATAATGGCAGGTTTGGAAGTTCAGGATTCGGGGGAGGTAGTACTGAATGGTGTGCCTGTGCTGAACCCCAGCCAGAAGATAGTTTCTGGATATGATGAAATCAGATTGATCCATCAGAATTTCCACTTGTATCCGAATTCTACTGTGGAGGAGAATTTGTCCAGGCCATTGCTCCATTATGAGCGGGAATATGCAAAGAGCCGTGTAGAAGATCTGTTAAGACTATTGGGCCTGGCAAACTTCCGGGAGCGCTATCCACATCAACTTTCGGGGGGACAAAAGCAAAAAGTCGCCATTGGCAAGGCCTTAAGTGTTGAACCTGAAATTGTGCTCCTGGATGAGCCATTCAGTTCTCTGGACAACATCCAAACACAGCAGTTGATTAATGAGATGAAGAGCACCTTTCAAGAAATGGGTACAACTGTCGTATTTGTGACGCATGATCTGGATGACGCACTTAGGCTTACTGACAATTTGATTATTCTCCAAAAGGGTAAAGTCGCCCAAAAAGGAAATTCCCGCACGCTTTGTGAACACCCTAAATCCAAATATGTGGCCCGGCTTTTCAGCCCAATTAATGTAATTCCCGAAAGTGATTCCCGCTATATTCGTCCGGCCGATGTCAAAATTAGATCCACGAAAGGATTACTCGGCCATGTGATAGATTCTAGATTTCTGGTGCATTACAACTCTCTGCAGATTAAGTTAAAGGACAATGGTGACATTTGGGAGGTAGACGATCCCTCACGTAAGTATAAAGTTGGTGATCGGGTTTATTTGTCATGGACGGAGGAAAAATTGATGAGACTGTAAAGAACATTGGAAAGATAACCTTCAATATGCCTAATAAAGGGAAGATATTATTAACCATTATATATGAGTTTAAGCTCAAGATCAATCAAATAATACTCTGGATTTCTATCAAACTCGGGCTGGTTCGGGCGATAATGATTGTTCCATATCAGGGGTTTGGGAAGAATAACCAGTTGCTTGTAGTTGGACGGGTACTTCGGGACAACCGGATCAAGAAAGCTACTCCAGGAGATAGTGTGTGGAAGAATATCGACAAAATGGTCCGCAGGTTCCAAACCATCGTGATCCCAAATGTACGGGTCAAGGCGGAGTTTCAGGGAGAAGAATTTATTGCTGTCACTAATGAAGAGGGGTATTTTGAGTTTGATTTTAAAATTGCCACCCCAATTCAACTTCAGTCTCGTTGGCAAAAAGTGCAGTTGACCCTGTTAGATGTAGTAATCAGGCGACAAGGGCAAGTATCTGCCATTGGTGAAGTATTTATTCCAAGTGGGAAGATTGACTATGGAATCATCTCGGATATCGATGATACGATTATTCCCACAGGAGCAATGCGTCTCACCGAAATGTTGAAAACTACATTTTCCAAAAACGCTTATTCAAGAGTTCCTTTCGCTGGGGTTTCCGCACTGTACCAGTCGTTGGAAAAAGGAAAAGATGGCATTGAAAGCAACCCGTTTTTTTATGTTTCCAGCAGCCCTTGGAATCTATATGATTTTCTTCTAGAGCTTCTGGAGGTACACCATATTCCTCAGGGGCCGTTGATGTTACGGGATATAGGGTTGTCCCGGACTGAGCTTATCTCAGGCAGTCATGAGGAGCATAAATTACAGCAGATCCGAAATATTCTTTCATTGTATGACAAGCTACCTTTTATGCTTTTTGGTGACAGTGGACAGGATGATCCGGCCATCTATTTACAGATTGTGAAAGAATTTCCCGGACGAATTCTAATCGTTTTTATTCGGGATATACATCCTTCCAGAAGAGCGATCGCAGATGGAATAAGACTTAAAATGAAAGAATTGGGAGTGGAAATGATGCTAGTGGAAGATACTGTTGAGGCGACCAAACATGCAATCAATCAAGGGTGGGTACTATCAGATGATCTTCTAAAGGTAGCAGAGAAAAAACAAAAAGATGAAGTGGAGAATAAGCAGGCTTAGTTTCTTATTGCCAATCTATATTTTGGGTTAAAGTATGGCGCGCAGAAATTCAATTAGTTACAACCTGAGTTCGATTATTCTTCCAGCGAAAGAATATAGCTTACCATTGCTCTGGCATCATCCTCATCCAAATTAGGGTGAGCTGACATCACCGGACTTCCCCAAGATCCCGTGCCTCCCGAGATTACTTTGCGAGCAAGCAAATCAATGTAAGCGGGTTGAATAGGATATCTTCTGGCAATATCCTGAAAGGCCGGACCTTTAGCTCTTTTATTGGGTCTGTGACATTCCGAACAGTCTGAATAGGCTATTAACACCTCCCCACGTTTGATGATTTCAGGGTCTAAAGTCCTATCGGTACCATCAATTACCCGAATGTAATCAGCTTCCTTCTGTTTGGAAGAATCAAAAGTTTCCGTTGACCGTTTTTCAGTACAAGCGGAGAATAGCATTAAGAACAAGATCACGTATCTGATCAAACCTTGATTTTTATAGAAGATGCTATTTTGCAATTTAAGAATGATGAAATACGATTTACAGGATTGGTGATTTTAGCCACAAAGATTCGCAAAGAAAACCACAAATGGTAAAGGTCGCAGAGGTACCTGAAAACTCCCACCTGCGAGGGATCACTGAGACTGCTGACTTTGGCAGTTTACATCTTGATACTTAGTACTTGCCACCTGATACTTGTTTTCCAGCAGTTAAGGTGTCACGTCCTGATTTATCTTACCTTCGGCAGGCAGGGTTGATACTTTTTTATTGTTTTTCTTCTTCATTGGCCACCTTTACTTACTTCTCCAATTTACTCTTCATCGTGAACACCATGCTCACCATGTACATGCCCATGGGCTAATTCGTCTTTGGTGGCTTCACGCACTTCTAGAATTTCACCGTCAAAGTGTAAGTCAAATCCAACCAAAGTATGATTAAAATCAAGTAAGAGTTCCTCTCCAAGATCTTTAATTACCTTCGCCTGAAGTGAATTTCCATCTTCATCCATTAATGGAAGAAAATTCCCCTCTTCAAGCATTTCAGGATTAAAACCATTTTCTTCTGAAAATTGAGATTTTGGTAAAGAAATCATCAATTCTTCATCCCGATCACCATAAGCATCTTCTGCTTCCAGCGTGAAGTTGAAAGGATCTCCCTGCTTTTTGCCTTCCAAAAGCGCTTCAAATTTTGGTGGCAAGTCGCTTTTTCCAAAAACAAAATAAAATGGATCTTCCCCATCTCTCACTTCCACACTGAATGGTGCAGACTCTATTTCGTCTTCAATTTTACTTACTTTAAGTTCGTAGGATAGTCCTACTACAGTATTTTCAGAAATTTTCATAGTCTTTTAATTTAATACCCCGTACTTGAGGCGTATAGTCATTCTTTCTTTCAGGATCGCCCATTTACTTCTTGGAGTGGACTTCATCAATGGTTTCACTGCTTTGAAAACAAAATATTGATAGTCTTTTTCTTCGAAGAAAATCGGGTAAGTCTCCATCTTATCGAGATAGAAACCATTGGAAGTGATACTTTTGATCAGGTCTCCAGAATCTAGCGGCTGATCGATCACCTGCAGTTTTTGAGGTTCGTTTTCAATCATCCACTGCAAATATCTCGGAGCAGGGATGTGTATGAAAATCACTGAATCCTGATGTGCATGCTTATGGATGTTCTGGAAAAGCCGTTGATGCTGATCCACTGGGATATGCTCCAATACATCCGGAAACACAAAGAAATCAAAAGTGGTTTCGCCTCTGTCAAAATCCGACATATCAGATACCTGAAATTCCAGATTGTCCTGCGCCTTCCAAAGTGCTTTTGCCTTTGTAATACTCTCTGGAGAGATATCTACAGCCAAAACCTTTCCTTGCTTGACCTGACCAGCAAGTAGATGACTGACTGTTCCTATTCCGCATCCTACCTCCAAAACAGAGTGATGGTTTTCCAGTCCGGCATCCTTCACCTTGTCCAATATGCTAAGGTGACGCGAATTTATTCCAGTTTTCTCCTGCTTCTCGGAAAATTGATCATAGAAATTGACTACACTTTCTTTATCCTCTTTCATTCTTTTTCTTAAAGTTGAAATATAGTCCACCAATCAGAGACAAAACGATAAGGTACTGGAAGATGATCATCGGTACCTTGGTTGCGGTATAGCTACTAGGCTCAAATGTGAATACAATCTCGTGGGAACCAGTAGGAACCACTAGTCCACGCAACAAGTAGTTCGTTCTGAGAATTTCAGCTTCTTGACCATCTATTGTGGCTTTCCACCCTTTTGGATAGTAGATTTCCGAGAATACGACTAATCCTCCTTTGCTCATTTCGGCTTTATATTTTAATTCATTCGGAGCATAACTGATATGTGTGATGTCTCCGCTCCCGGCTTCGACTGGCCCAAATTCCGCTGTATTAACCGTTGCTTGGGATTTGGTATCAATTCTTCCGAGTTCATCCATTTCAGCTTGATTTGAGTCAACTGAAATAACTTGATTTGGAACCCATGCTGGGCCATTCGCCTGTGGATTTTCAAATACTGCATTTGCAGCTGTACCCGCAATGATGTACTTCGTGTTCATCATATTGATCGTCTGGATGCTCTCAAAATCGAATTCTCCTTCCTGAGCTTTGGTGACAAAATTGTTTAATTCAAAGTTCAGCCTGTTGTCCAGTAAATCTTGGTATCTACGTAATTTGGCACCGTGGTACCCCCCTAAACTATGAAATCTGTAAGCTGACTTGCCTGTAGCGGTCAGACCTTCGGTAAGGTCGAGAACACGGAAGTAGGAATCGTCTGCAGCAATAGTTTTATCCGCAGGAGTCTCACTAAAATATGCCCGGGTAGGATTGGATTGGTATGAATCATCATTTAAATACTTTTTGTTTACGCTGAAAAGATCGACGGTGACCAAAGCTAGTAGTCCCATGCCAAGAATGATGTCTGAAATCTTTTCTTTTAGCGCAAAATAAATCAGTGCAAAGGCAGCCGCCACAAATGCAAAACTTCTCCATGCAGAGGAAGATAGCATAGCTTTTCGATCTTGTTTCAGTGCTGTAACCAGCCAGTCAGGTAGCCCGGAATCTGCTGCTCCTTCAAATCGAAATAGCCCAGCCCCTACTGCCAAAAGAAGTAATAATCCACCTACTATTGCACCGGATATGTAGAGCGGCTTGAAGTCTTTGCTGCGGTAAATTCGTTCCAAAGAGATACATGCTAAAGCTGGAATGGCGAATAAAGTCATTCCCAGAGCCATTGAAACAGCCCTGAACTTGTTGTACCCCGGGAGGATGTCAAAAAGCAAATAATTAAACCAGCTCAGGTTTTTGCCCCAAGAAAGCAGTAGCGATAAAATGATAATTGCTCCAAACGTATAAAGACTTTCTTTTGGCGCCGCCCAAATTCCAAGTATGGCCAGGAAAATAAGTATTGCACCACCATAAATTGGGCCGCCAGTAAATGGCTGGTCCCCCCAATAGGTTGGGGCTCCTTTTAGAAAGCCATTGATCTGAGCCGGATCGAGTCCATTGCTCCGTAGCGCTTTCTCTGAAGCAGAATCTTTTCCCAGAGGTGTATTGCTGCCACCTCCATAAAAATTTGGGACCAGCAAAGTCAAGGTTTCCAGTTTGCCATTGGACCAGGAGAAAGCATAGTCCTTATCTAAACCAGCTGACGCAGATTCAAGTGTAGCTTCTCCACGGGTGGAATGGGGGCTATATTCCAAAGCGGTAGCAAGTCTGCCAATATTTCCTCCGACAGCAAGTACTGCCCCGATTACCAGGAAACCGATGGCTTTTCCAAAATGTGGTAGACTCTTTTCCTTCCAACTGAGAACAAACCGAATGATTACATATATCACCGAAATAAGGAGTGTATAATAGGTGATCTGCAGGTGGTTGAATTTTAATTGTAGCAGCAGTCCCAATGCTAATGCACCTACTCCAAGTATATATTTCCGCTGAAATGCTAAATGAATTCCCACAAGGATCAGAGGGATCAGGCTTAAGGCCCAAATTTTAGCATTGTGACCAGCAGCAAGACTCAGCAGGTTATATGAACTGAATGAGAATGCAACGCTTCCAATGATAGCGAATGAAGGCCTTACTCCAAATGTGAGTAACAATATATACATGCCCACCATTCCCAAGAAAAGGCTGTTTACCGGATGGGGTAGGCCTAATGTTAAGATACTGATCAGACCATTGGTGATGTCGCCGGCGAATTCAAGACTAACAAAATAAGCTGGCATTCCACCAAAGACACTGTTGGTCCATAAAGCTTCCTCTCCTGTTTCTGCCCGAAAGGTAATGGCTTCTTGGGCAGAGCCTTCCCATTTGAGAATGTCTCCCTGCATGATGACCTGATCGGAAAAAACTATTGGTGCAAAATACACCACTACGATGGCATAGAAAATCGCAATTCCCAGTAGATGGGGAAGCAGATCCTTTTTGAAATTCAGCTGCATGAAAGTAAGTTTTCTTTAATTAATAAAGATGCTGACGCAAATTAGGAATTAATAGCCAAACGCCATAAGCGAGTTTTTAGTCAGTAGTACGTCTTTGCGAGGAACGAGGCAATCTTTTAAATATCCGGAGCCGAGAATCAAGAACCGAGAGCCGAGAATCAAGAACCAAGAGCCGAGAATCAAAAGTTAGGAATGAGGAGTTATGGAGTTATGAGTTAGGAATGGGGAATTCGGGTGACAGTGTTCAGTTGACAGATCGAAACACCAACAAGAATCTAGGGGCGTAGCCCTGACATCTAAGAGCCAAGAACCAAGAACCAAGAATCAAGTGACAAGTATGAAGTATAAAGTGTGAAATCTGAAATCAGTCGCAGTCCCGCTTTGCTGGAATTCAGCGACTATATTCAGTCTGTGAATGCCGTAGGCATGATCGATTTTATAGCCCGACATTTTAATGTCTGGTAAATGGAATTCAAAAAAGTCCCCAAGAATGCCGTAGGTAGGCGATGTGGATAATTGGGCGTAGCCCAGAATCAATAATCCCGTAAATCGTATTTCCCAAATCATAAATTCCAAAAATAAGCCAAAATTACAAAATCAATTTCCCTTATAGCGTTGACTCTCCTTTCTATAGCAGATGAAAATCATTACTTTTGCCACAAATAGCCATTAAAGGAATGTTTGATAATTTAAGTCTAAAACTGGACCGTGCCTTCAAAACGCTGAAAGGGACGGGTACCATCACCGAGATAAACGTCGCCACCACTGTCAAAGAAATCAGAAGAGCTTTGATTGATGCCGATGTCAACTATAAAGTAGCGAAGGAAGTAACTGATACGATCAAGAGTGAAGCTTTGGGACGGGATGTATTAATCTCAGTTTCTCCGGGTCAGCTTCTGGTCAAAATCACCCAAGAGGAGCTCACCAAGCTCATGGGAGGCAAAAAGGAGGACATCAAACTGACTGGTGATCCGGCCGTAATTTTGATTTCTGGTCTTCAGGGATCTGGTAAAACAACTTTTACAGGTAAGCTGGGTAGCTATCTGAAGAAGCAAGGTCGTCAAGTACTTTTGGTAGCTTGTGATATTTACCGTCCTGCTGCAATCGATCAATTGAAAGTATTGGGCGAGCAGATCGGAGTGGAAGTATATGCTGAGCCTGAGAATAAAAATGCATTGGAGATTGCCAATAATGCAATCGCTTATGCCAAGAAAACAGGGAAGAAGACTGTCGTAGTGGATACTGCTGGTCGATTAGCGGTAGATGAGGTGATGATGAATGAAATTGCGGCATTGAAAGCTGCGTTGAATCCATCTGAAACACTTTTTGTAGTCGATTCGATGACTGGTCAGGATGCAGTGAATACGGCAAAGACTTTTGACGAACGCCTAAATTTTGATGGTGTTGTATTGACCAAATTGGATGGCGATACCAGAGGTGGTGCAGCAATATCCATTCGCCATGTAGTAAACAAACCGATTAAGTTCATCTCTACGGGTGAAAAAATGGAGAATCTGGATGTATTCCATCCGGACCGTATGGCACAGCGGATCCTCGGCATGGGTGATGTAATCTCCTTGGTAGAGCGGGCGCAGCAGTCATTTGATGAAGATGAAGCAAAACGGATCAATTCCAAAATCCGGACGAATAACTTCAATTTCGATGATTTCCTTTCTCAATTGGAGCAGGTAAAGAAGATGGGGAATATTAAAGACCTGATGAGCATGATCCCGGGAATGGGCAAAGCGATGAAAGGTCTGGACATAGATGATGACTCATTCAAACCAATTGAGGCAATCATCCGAAGTATGACGCCAGCAGAGCGTCAGAATCCGGCTTTGATCGATGGAAGCAGACGGAAGCGATTAGCCGCAGGATCTGGACGGACGATCGTGGAGGTCAACAACCTGATGAAGCAGTTCTCAGATATGCGTAAGATGATGAAGCAGATGAACAAAATGGGAGGAGCCAAAGCTGCCATGGGAAAAATGCTCCCGGGCATGGGAAAGCGATAAAATAATAAACCCGACCAAATTTTTTGGCCGGGTTTATTATTTTAGACTGTTGTGTCATATACAATAAGCTGTAGCAATTGTCAGGTTTCTAACGTTTAGGTAACGATTCATCCTTGTCATTCACCAAATTAACTAAATCATGAAAAACCTCTTTTTACCAGTACTCGCTGTTCTATTGATTTTTTCCAGTTGCGAAGATGACACTGAATTAGTAGCTCCATACCTAGGTGCCTATCAATATATTGAATCGAAGGATACTTTAGATTTTGTTGGGATGATAGAATTAAAAGAAGGGAATCAGGTTATTGAACAGGGAACTGTTCGGAATAAGGGTGAAGCAAATGACCTCGGATATACTTATTACAGAACTGGAACCTACGCTATAGAGGACAATAAGCTGAGAATTACTATTGATTTTAGTACTAGTAAGAATAATAAGGATGAATTATTTGTAGATAGGGGGGATTTGTCAGTTAATGAAGGTTTTTTAGAGGGCGCAGAATATGGGTTTTCAGATAGTTATTCTAAACTTAATTATTTATGCCCTCCAAATGCATTCTGTGTAGGCCCCTTACCTGTTTATAAAAAGGTGAATTCGAATTGAGAATTAAATGTGACGTCTTAATGAGCTGAGGTTTGTTGGAAGTATTGCCACTGCGACTGACCCCGTAATCGTCATTCGTAGATCCTAATTCCAGGAAGAAGGATTCATTGTGTCACAATGCCTATTAATTCATCCATCTACTCATAAACTCTAAAAATGTTTCTTTGTAATTGTCACTGACGGTCACGTAGTTTTTGCCAATCTGGATCACATTCTTTGAGACAGAATCTATATGATCCAATGCTACTATATAGGATCGATGAACGCGCATAAACTGTTTCGATGGAAGCAGTTCTTCCATACTTTTTAGGCTCATCAGCGAAAGCAACGGGTTTGGTTTGGAAAGTAAATGAACTTTAACGTAATCCTTATACGCCTCTACATAAGCAATATCTTTCAGAACCACTTTTACAAGCTGATATTCTACCTTGAGGAAAATATATTCCGGATGACTTTGATCATTGGAGTTATTAGCATTATCCGGTTTTGCCATTCGTTCGAAATACGTAAAACCCTTGGTGGCTGCATTGAGAAATTCTTCGTAGCTGTATGGTTTGAGTAAGTAATCCAGGGCCTCTACTTTATATCCTTCGACAGCAAACTGATGATAAGCGGTTGCAAATATTATCCGGGTTTGCGAAGAGTCCTTCTTTCCATCAAGCACCCGCGCCAGTTCCATCCCAGAGAGGTCAGGCATTTGAATGTCCATAAATGCCAGTTGCACATCATTTTGATTGATGAAACTCAAGGCTTCAATGGCATTGCTGAACTGGCCAGTTAATTTCAGAAAAGACGTTTGTTCAATGAATTTTACCAGTAAATCCAGAGCCAAAGGCTCATCATCTATAGCGATACAATTGAGTTTCATCTGTTTGTTTTTTAGTGGGGCTTAATTTCATGCCAGATTAATGGTGAGGTCTACCCAATACTCCTGTTTGGCTTCGTCTTTACCAAATTTCAACCGATGTTTGTCGGGATATAATAAACTTAGCCTCCTTTTCGTATTTGTCAGCCCGATCCCGTTTTCTTTGGCTTCTGGGCTGTCAGGGTGAAGTTGAAAAATATGGTTTCTTGTCTCAAAAAAGAGTGTTTCTCCCATTACTTCTAGTTTGATATGAATTGTGCTTTCATACTGAGAGCTAATGCCATGTTTGAAGCAATTTTCTAAAAACGGTAACAGAAGCATAGGAGCAATCACCAGATCATGTTTAGGCTCTTCTATTTGAATATCCAAGTTAACTTTCGAAGATATGCGCATTTTCATCAGTTCAATATAATCATTGATGAAGTTGACTTCTTTACTTAAAAGGGTTTCGTCTTTTTGATTTTCATAAAGCACATATCGCATCATTCGTGAAAGCTTTAGTATGGCTTCCTGTGCCTTTAATACATCTAGATTGGTAAGCGAATAAATGTTGTTCAGTGTATTGAAAAAGAAGTGCGGGTTAATCTGCGATTTCAGATACGATAACTCTGTACTCACCCGCTGGCGATCGAGTTCACGTCGAGTGGATTCGTCTTTTTGCCACTTCTGGACGGAAGCTACAGATGTACTGATGCCGATAGTGAGCAGGAACACCATGATATTGAATATGTCACCATGAATCCGTCGTCCTTTAGGCATGTAAGGTTCGTCAGGGTTAAAAGCCCTATGCATCAGCTCAGGAAGATTGAGAAAACTCTCAAGATATATCAAAAAGCCTACAAAAAGGACAGCAGATATGATGATACTGATCAAATAAATCCACATTCTGCCCCTGAGAAGCACTTTGGGGACAAACCAAAGCATGTTGCCATAGAATATGGAGATTAGTAGAAGTGCTAATATGATTTGTCTTATCCAAAATTCTACAGGGATATCCACTCGCCAGGATAGTGGTGACAGAAGTAGCAAAACTGTACTCAGCATTGCCCAGCCTAAGATGTGTACCAGGATGGATACTCTCCGATTAGAAGGTAAAAGGTTCATTTGCCTTATTTTAATCCCTAAACTAAAGAAATGCAATCCTTTATATAAAATTTAATCGGCCAATTGCTCCATTTCACCCTTGGATATAGCTTTTATCCAGATAAAGTGGTTAATCGATTATTTGTTGGGCTTTATCCGGTGTAGAAGGCTGTTAGTCGATGAATATGCTGTAGTGGTCTATTTGATCTTTTTCAGGACAACAAACGGGCTTGTTTTGGGGTAACAAATAGCAAGAAGCCCAAAAACGCGATACTTCCCGGCGTCATGAAACAGCTTCAAATTTAGAAAGCATATTATCATAAGCCGGTCATTAAGCAACTATCCAGAACAAATGAAAAAATTAGTCACCATTCTAGCTGTATTTCTTTATATAGGAATTATCACAGCCCAAGCCCAAGAAACTTCATCCAGCAAAAGATCGCCGGCGAAAATCGTAGGGACAGCGAAAGATCTGAAAACCGGCGAACCAGTAGCCTACGCTACTGCAGCCTTGTATGTAGCTGGGACAAACACCAATGTGGCTGGTGGTGTTGCTGATGATGAAGGGACTTTTTTTATTACAGGCATGGACCCCGGGGTTTATGATTTGAGATTGACGTTTGTTGGATTTGAAACCAAAACAATAAAAGGCATAGAAATAAAATCAGCTACCGGAGATGTAAATGTGGGTGAAGTAATCATGGAAGATGAAGGTGTGGCTCTGGAAGAAATTACTGTGCAGGGACAGCGTGATCTCATCGAAGAGCGCGTTGACCGAACGATTTATAAGGCCGAAAACGATAAAACGACTGCGGGTGGTGATGGAACGGATGTATTAAGACGTGTACCTATGCTTTCGGTTGATTTAGATGGGAATGTATCTATGCGAGGAAGCAGCAATATCACTGTGTTAATAGATAATAGGCCTTCAGCTATTGCGGCGAGCAGCATTACGGATGCATTAAAGCAAATTCCTGCTGATGAGATTAAGTCGGTAGAAGTAATCACTTCTCCTTCTGCCAAATATGATGCGGAAGGTACATCAGGTGTAATTAATATAGTTACCAAAAAGAATAACCTTCAGGGAATGTCAGCAAATATCCGTACCGGATTTGGTTTGAGAGGTTCCGATTTAGGATTAAATGCGAGTGCCAGAAAAGGCAAATTTGGTTTTACACTAGGTGGATTTGGTAGAGCCGGCTATAATGTAAAAGGTAGCTTCGACAACAATCAGATAATTACAAACAGCGATAACTCTACATCTACTATTCTTCAATCTGCTGATACAAAGAGTAATTATCTTTTTGGAAGGTATAATTTCGGAGTGGATTATGAGATTGATGAATACAATTTCTTGACAGCGGCAGTGAATTTCGGGATCAGGAACAGAAGCAATGATCAAACTGACTTTCTTACGCAACGTCTGCAGGACGGTGTGGTGACAAGCAATGAACTAAGAGAGACAGATATGAAGGATAATTCTAACTCCATAGATGTCAGCCTGAACTATACGAAGACTTTTGAGAAGAAAGGAAAGGAAATCGCCCTATTGACCCTTTACAGTAGAAACAATGGTGAGAATTCGTTTGTAAACACCCTTTTCTCAGAAGATATGTCCACCATCGATTCAAGATTGAAAAATGACAACCCGAGCAGAAATGAGGAGTACACAGTTCAGCTTGATTTTGTGGAACCACTTGGAAAAGACGGGAAATCTATACTGGAATATGGTGCTAAAAATATCCTTAGAAAAGCATATTCCGAATTTGCATACTTTCAAGCAGAAGGTTCAGATGGAGAATATGTAGAAAGTCCAGACCCAGATCTAAGCAATGATTTTAACTATGATCAAAATGTAACTGCAGGATATGTCTCTTACACTGCGACATTATTTAAGAATTATACAATCAAGCCGGGAATCAGATATGAGTACACCACGATCAATGCAGCATTCAAAACTGAGTCAACAGCTACTGAAATACCCTCCTACGGGACTTTTGTGCCAAGTTTGAACCTGAGCAGAATGCTGGCGAATGGCAATATGATCAAAGCTTCTTATAACAGAAGAATTTCACGTCCATCGCTTCGGTACTTGAATCCAAATATTGATAAATCCAATGAAAGTCAGATCACTCAAGGTAATCCTGAGTTGGATCCTGAATACACAGATAATTATGAGTTGGGATACAGTACTTTCTTCAAGAGTACTATGGTAAGTTTCAGCGGTTTCTTTAGAAACACTAAAGGCTCTATTCAGCCGGTGAGAACAATTCAAGAGAATGATGTGATTTATACTACTTATGATAACATCGGACACGAGAATGCAGTTGGAACCAACATCTTCACGAATATTAGTATCAGTGATAAGTTTTCATTGAACGGTAGTGTGGATGCTTATTACGCAATGCTCGATAATGGGCTTACAGATCCGGATTTTGCAGCTTCCAACGAAGGCTTTGTGGTGAGTGGACGTCTATTCGGTAACTACAGTCTTCCAAAAGATTGGCAAGTGCAGGTATTTACATTTGCCAGAGGTCGCCGGGTTGAATTGCAGGGGTCTTCTGGAGGATTCGCTGCTTATGGGATTGGCCTGAACAAACAATTCGCTGAGAAAAGAGGGACTATCGGCTTCGGAGCAGATAACTTCCTTACGAAAGAGTTTAAAGTCAGAAACGAAATTATTACCCCTACGATTGTACAGAATAGTACTAATGTGATGCGGAATATGAACTTCAAAATCAACTTCAGTTATCGCATAGGTAAACTGAGCATGGATCAGCGCTCTCGCAAAAAGAAGTCAGTGACCAACGACGATCTGAAAGAAGGTGGTAGTGAAGGTGGTGGAGGTGAAATGCAGAACAAGTAAAAATATATATCCCGAAGACGTAACCTTTTTACGTGTTCGGGTTTAAGATATACTGTAGCGGATCTTTGCTACATAAAAAAATAACAGATAGATAGATTGGGTAACAAAAAACCCGTCCTTTTGTGGGGACGGGCTTTTTTATGCGAGTTAGTGAAGACTACTTTTTATAAGTGACCTGCTTTACAGCATCTATCGTTCTTGCTACGGTTGGAAGTGTGGCTTCGATATAATTAGGTGAGTAACTCAAAGGGATATCCATTGAATTCACGCGAATTACCGGTGCATCAAGATAATCAAAGGCGTAACGCTGGAAGTGATAGGTCAATTCCGAAGATATCCCAGCAATAGGATTGGCTTCTTCTACGATCACCACGCGGTTAGTCTTCTTCACTGAATCCATACAAGTCTTATAATCTATAGGACGGACAGTTCTTAGATCAATTACATCAGCTTCAATACCTTCTTTGGATAATTGTTCAGCAGCTTCCAAAGCTACTTTCATCATTTTTCCAAAAGAAATAATTGTGACGTCATCACCTTTTCTCTTGAGATCTGCTACTCCGATTGGAAGCAAATATTCACCTTCAGGCACTTCACCTTTATCGCTGTACATCACTTCAGACTCCATGAAGATCACTGGATCTGGATCGCGTATTGCGGCTTTCAGAAGTCCTTTGGCATCATATGGATTAGAAGGAACGATGACCTTCAACCCTGGTGTATTGGCAAACCAGTTCTCAAAATTTGAGGAGTGTGTAGCGCCTAGCTGACCGGCATTACCGGTAGGTCCTCTGAATACAAGCGGTACACTGTATGCCCCACCTGACATGGCAAGCATTTTAGCTGCAGAATTGATAATCTGGTCGATGGCTACCAGGGAGAAATTGAACGTCATAAACTCAATGATAGGCTTAAGCCCGTTCATAGCAGATCCCACTCCCAATCCGGCAAATCCAAGCTCAGAAATTGGAGTATCATAAATCCGGTCCGGACCGAACTCATCCAGCATTCCCTGTGATACTTTATATGCTCCATTATACTCAGCTACTTCTTCGCCCATCAAATAAACGTCTTTATCACGTCTCATTTCTTCGGACATTGCCTCTCGTAAGGCTTCTCGAAACTGTATTTCTCTCATTAGTTTATGACAAAATTTTGGCTCGTAAAAATAGAAAGGAATTGGCCAAAACCAAAAAATAATGGGTTTTATCAAGGAAATCACTACCCCGAGGCACCAAGTTTTAAAGATGATGATACCGTAAATCTATGCGGAAGGAAGAATGGTGGCAGGATATGAGTATCAAGGAAGATAAAAGAGACAAGAACCAAGAACCAAGAGACAAGAGACAAAGAGACAAGAACCAAGTCGCAGTGATCAATGATCAGTTCGCAGACCGCACAGTCACTACAATCCAGAGGCGTAGTCCTGACCCCTAAATAGAATCTGCAAGTAGAAGAGCGTAGGTATGATCGATTGTATAGCCGGACAATTTATTGTATGGTAAATGGAATTCAAAAACTCACAAGAATGCCATAGGCATGACCTCCGCTAAATGAGGGGCGTAGCCCTGACCTCTAAATAGCAAACAAGGATTCAACTGGAAAACCCAAGGGGCGTAGCTCCTGAAACCTACCAACAGGTAGGCAGGTCTTAAACTTATGTAGGTCTGTGATGACGCAAACTAAGGCGGGGGAGGACCAAGTTGATCTGCCTACATCAAAAATCCCGTAAATCATATGTCGGCATTCGTAAATTCAATTAATCGGCATCAGTTCCAAATTGATCTTACTTTGGGTTTTATCCCTAGACGGCTAGCCTAAATACACGGTTTTTGAATTGACAAACTCTAAAATCCCATATCTACTCAGTTCTCGTCCGTATCCAGACTTCTTAATCCCACCAAAGGGAAGAGACGGATGAGAGGCGACCATGGCATTGATGAATACCGCCCCACTCTCTATTTCAGCTGCCAAAACAGCTGCTTTTTCAGAATCTTGCGACCAAAGGGAGGCTCCTAACCCAAATTCTGTAGCATTTGCCAATTCAATGGCTTCGACCTCATTTGCTACTTTATAAATTGAAGCCACAGGTCCGAACAGTTCTTCATAATACGCAGGAGCTTCTTTGGGCACATCCACTAGAATAGCTGGATGAAAGATGGCGGAATCTGCCTGGGGCTTTTCACCTCCAAGTAGCAATTTTGCCCCAGCAAGAATGGATTTTTCCACCTGTAGATAGAGATCAGCTGCCAAATCAGGTCTTGCCATACAGGCATAATCAGAATTTTCATCAAAGGGATCTCCTTGCTGTAGTTTCTTGACTTCTTCAGTAAATAACTTCACAAACTCATCATACACGGCCTCTTCCACAATAAAACGCTTAGCAGCAATGCAACTTTGTCCAAAATTGACCATTCTAGCTTTGACTGCCGTTTTGGCGGCCTCAGTGAGATCTGCATCCTTTAGTACAATAAACGGGTCACTTCCTCCAAGTTCTAGAAGTGATTTCTTGATATGCTTCCCTGCCATTGCGGCTACGGAAGCACCGGCTTTCTCGCTCCCTGTCAAGGTTACAGCTTTAATCTCTTCCCGCTCAATCAGTTTAGTGGTAGTTTCAGAGTCAATTAACAAGCTTTGAAATGTCCCTTCAGGAAAACCCGATTTAAGAAATACTTCTTCTATTGCCAGCGAACATTGAGGTACATTCGACGCGTGCTTCAAGACGGCCACATTTCCGGCCATCAGAGTAGGTGCTGCAAATCGGAATACCTGCCAAAATGGGAAGTTCCAAGGCATCACTGCCAGAACTGTCCCGAGGGGTTGATGAATAATTTTTGCTTTTTTACCATCTGAAAGGGAAACTGGCTCTGCTTCCAAAAACCGGGCAGCGTTTTCCGCATAATATTCACAGACCCAAGCGCATTTATCTATTTCGGAGAGTGATTCTTTCAAGACCTTCCCCATTTCTTGAGAGATTATTGTTGCATACTTCTCCCTATTGTCCTTCAGTTCCTGAGCTGCATTGCTCATCAGTCTTGCCCGCTCCGCAAAAGACTGTGTTTTCCATGTTTTAAAAGTATCTGAAGATAACCTGATCTTTTGATTAAGTTCCTCTTCTGTAAGTGGTGAAAATTCTTTTAGAGTTTTACCACTATATGGATTTACTGATTTAATATTTGTCATTTTTCTATGGGTTTTCCTTCTTCCTGCCATCCCGTGATTCCGTCATCGAGCGAGTAGGTTGATTTAAATCCAACTGAATTTAATGCTGCTGCAGCTTTTGCAGACCGGCCTCCTGCTTTGCAATAGATCAAGTAAGTGATGTTTTTGTCCAGACTGTCTACTTTTGACATGAACTCATTGTCCATGAAATCGATATTCTTGGCTCCTTTGATTTTTCCTTCTGCCACTTCCTCAGGAGTACGTACATCTAGGATCATCACATTTGGTTTCTTTGATAATGCGTCAAATTCCTTGGCATCAATTTCCTTAACTTTTGCGGTTTGGGCATTGACTGCAGCACCCGCAATTAGGCTAACAAAGCATAGGAGAATAAGGTTTTTCAAGTTTTTCATTTGCTAAAGTTTGATGGGAAAGAATGGGATTTCATATTGTAGGAAATTTAGTAAGTATCCTTCCAAATGTCCATCAAGATCGCTCTTATTTCTGATTCACATAGTTACATTGACCGCAAAACCCTAGCCTACCTTCAAGATGTGGATGAAATTTGGCATGCTGGAGATATTGGCAGCGTGCAGGTTATGAGGGATTTACCCCAAGATAAAATCATTAGAGCCGTATATGGAAATATTGATGACGCAGCCTTGCAGCTAGAATATCCTGAGTGGCTTGCCTTCAATGTAGAAGGAGTGAAGGTGCTGATGACTCATATAGGGGGCAAACCTCCCCGCTATGCAAAAGGTGTAAAGACAAAAATAAAAGAATCGTCACCACAACTTTTTATATGTGGACATTCCCATATCTGCAAAGTGGAATATGATAAAGAAATGAGTTGCCTCTATATGAATCCAGGTGCAATAGGTCAACAAGGGTTTCACGTCATGCGCACAATGTTGCTTTTTGATGTTGACAATGGCACTATTAAAAACCTGCGGGTAGTGGAATTAGGGAAGAAAGGGAAATTGTAGGTTGTTGGATATGGGGTGTGGATGATAGATGCTCGATGTGGGGTGTGGGAAGTTTGAAGTATGAAGTCTGAAATATGAAGAAGCGAAAGAGACAAGGTAATATCAAGTGTAAGACAAAGTATCAAGAACAAGAGTCAAGTTGGCAGTATTCAGTCGCACCTGCCTGGTCGGAAAGCAGGGTGATCAGTCTCTATGATTATACCATGTCAATAAGTCCATTGATGAAAGGATAAAACCTGCCGTAGGTAGTGCTTGCCTGCCGTAGGTAGGTCAGGTGGGTAGAATGGGCAAGGCCCATTGTAAAACAATGCCGTAGGCCTTAATAAAAAAAAGGCGATCGTATGATCGCCTCAAATGCTGTTCAGATCGAAACTGATTATTTCTTATCAAAAGACTTCTTAAGTTCCTCTACATCCACGTTCTTAATAACTGGCTGTGCAGACAGTTGCTTGATTTTGATTACACGAGTTTTCTGACTCTGTCTTTTTCTTTTAAGTTTTCTCTTCAGGGTAGTAACTGCCATGATCGTATATAGTTAATATTTTTGTTTCAAACTGAAGCGCAAAAGTAGTGAATCATTTTTATTTAGCCTATTTAATATGATAAAAAACAGTAACATGTTCTGTATTAATTATTCATGGTTGTATGGGAAAAGGTTTGAATTTGATTAAATAGTTGCTAAAGTGGCTGAATCTTAGTTGTTGGACATGCTAAAGACGTCCTAAATTTTTACCTTTGTGGTTTAGATATTCAAATTCATCCATGCAAAAACCTAGTCTGCCAAAAGGAACCCGTGATTTTGGTCCCGCTCAGATGGCGAGGAGAAATTACATTCTTGACACCATTAAAGATGCATTTCAGCTTTTTGGTTATCATCAGATAGAGACACCTGCAATGGAAAATCTCAACACTTTGACAGGTAAGTATGGGGATGAAGGCGATCAACTGCTCTTTAAAATTCTAAATAGCGGTGACTTTCTGAAGAATGTCAGTCAAGCCGATTTGGAAAAAGGATATAAATCTACTTTGACCAAAGTGTCTGAAAAAGGGCTACGCTATGATCTTACCGTGCCTTTTGCACGGTTTGTGGTGATGAACCGTAACGAACTGACTTTTCCCTTCAAGCGCTTTCAGATACAGCCGGTTTGGCGTGCGGATCGTCCTCAAAAGGGACGATATCGTGAATTTTACCAATGTGACGCGGATGTGGTCGGAACAGATAGTTTGGTGTGCGAAGCGGAAATAATCTTAATGATCCGCCGGGTTTTTTCGAAGCTTAAGCTACAGGATTACAGCATCAAACTGAATAACCGTAAAATCCTTACAGGCATCTCTGAAGCTATCGGAGAAGCAGGGAAGGAAGGGCCGCTTTGTGTGGCTATTGATAAGCTGGATAAAATAGGTTGGGATAGTGTGAAGGACGAGCTGAAAACAAGAGAGTTCAGCGATTCGGCAATTGATAAACTTGCTCCACTTGTAAGCTTACAGGCCGGTATTACTTCCAAGCTGGAATTTCTTAAGAGCTTTCTGGCGGATAGTGAAACTGGGTTAAAGGGAGTACAGGAACTTGAAGAGGTGATTGAAATCCTAAGGCTTATGGGAGAAAATCTGGAGTATGTAGATTTTGATCTGATGCTGGCAAGAGGGCTTTCATACTATACAGGAGCTATATTTGAAGTAAAAGTGAATAACGCATCCATTGGATCAGTAAGTGGAGGTGGACGATATGATAATCTAACAGGCGTATTTGGACTTTCTGGAGTGTCTGGAGTAGGATTTTCATTTGGGGTGGATAGGCTGTATGACGTACTGGAAGAGCTTAAACTTTTCCCGGAAGAAAGTGTACAGAGTACTAAGCTTTTGCTGACTCATTTTGATCAGACAGGAATGAATTATGCGTTAGGCACTTTGAGGTTTTTCAGAGAAGCTGGAATTAAAGCAGAAATTTATCCTGATAAAGCGAAAATGAAGAAACAGCTTGATTTTGCAGTGAAAAAAGGGATTCCTTATATAGGAATATGTGGAGACGATGAAATTGCCAGTAAAACAATTGCTCTGAAAAATCTAGACTCCGGGGAGCAGGAGAATGTGAGTATAGAAGAGGCGCTTAGAAAACTTTCATAATAAGTTTAAAAGTATTTCTGCCTGTGGAATTTTTCTGGGGAAAAAGCTATTAATTTAAAAATGAGTAGTTAGAATTGATTCAGTATGCAAATCTTTGGACAACATTTCTGGATGAATAGAGATTTGTTGCATTACGGGCCAGTATAGAGTTGTATTAAATTAGTTATCAATCAATTAACAATAAAATTATGTTTGATATAATGGGTATGATGGGCAAGGTAAAGGAGGCCCAGGCAAAAATAAAGGAGACTCAGGCAAAGCTTGTATACCTAACAGCAACCGGCGAATCTGGGGCCGGCCTGGTAAAGGTGACTGTAAATGGCGACCGTAAGTTGGTCAAGATTGATTTTGATGAATCACTTTTGTCTCCTAAGGATAAAGAAATGCTTAGTGACCTGATCGTGGCAGCTACCAATATTGCAATGGAATCCATTGATGCCAAAATAAAGGCCGAAATGAAAGCCGCTACTGAAGGGATGATGCCAAATATCCCGGGGATGGATATTGGAAGCATGTTTGGATAAGTTTGAATGGTGAAATATACGGTTATATGTTATTTTACTCAAGGCGTATTTTGAGGATTCATTTGTATGGACGGCAGTCGATGGTCCCTGGACCACATCTGCCTTTAGTAGGTAAGGCTGCCACAGTTTAGAAGTTGTTTTTGGCAAGTGGAACGATTCCGTATAATTTTAAAAGCGGATAATCAATCAAAATATTATGAAATCCTGTGCTATCGTCATTCTAAATTACAATGGGGAAGAAATGTTAAAGACATTTCTTCCTTCTGTTTGTAGGCATAGCAAAAGTGATATTTGGATTATTGATAATGCCAGTTCAGATGCTTCCTTGGCGTTTGTTCAGGCAAATTTTCCTTCGATAAAACTCATTCATCTGGCCGAAAATCTAGGTTACGCAGGTGGATACAATAAGGGACTGGAGCAGATTCAAGAAAAATATGAGTATTACATTCTTCTGAATTCAGATGTAGAAGTTAATCCCGGGTGGGATATTGATTTGCTATCGTGGATGGCAGTTCATCCTGATTACGCTGCGTTACAACCGAAAATCCTGAATTGGAAGGAAAGAACCAAGTTTGATTATGCTGGGGCAGGTGGAGGGTTCTTGGATAGCTATGGATATCCTTATTGCAGAGGACGGATCTGGGATACAATAGAGAATGATTTTGGCCAATACAATGATACATTGGATGTTGATTGGGCTTCTGGAGCATGTATGATGGTAAGGGCGGCAGTTTTCCATGAACTGGCCGGGTTTGATGCAGATTTTTTTGCTCATATGGAGGAGATTGACCTTTGCTGGAGAATGCGCCGTGCTGGTTGGAGAATAGGGTACTTGGGTTCTGTGCATGTGTATCATGTAGGAGGTGCGACATTGGACCGCTCCAGCCCCCACAAGTTGTATCTGAATATTCGCAATAGTTTAAGTATGCTTTATAAGAATAAACCCATGAATCAATTTATGCGCATATTTATGGTCAAATCTTTGTTAGAGCATTTGGCTGTGTTGAGTTATCTACTCAAGGGGCAAATTGATCATGCAGCTGCCATTCGTAAAGGGTATAAGGATTTTGAAAAGAAAAAGCGGTCAATACAGAAGTTAGCCCCGAAGATAGCGGAGAGGCAGGAGGTAAAGCGGGAAGGAAAGATTGATTTTATCTTTTGGAATTGGAAAGTTCTTGGTAAAAAGACCTTCCAAGAACTTTAATCAAAAAGAATAGGATTGTTCTTTTTGCGGAAGTATTTCCGGATTTTCATGGTCATAGCCATGGAAACATACAGAATAACAGGAGAACCCATGGTGATGAACGAAGCATATATAAAGAAAAGTCTGATGCTATCGATTGGGAAATTTAATTTTTCACCAAGGCGTGAGCAAACTCCAAACGCTCTCTCTTCAAAGAATATTTTCAGCTTTTCCATAGTTATGAGTGTTTAGTTGAGGCAAATTTAGGAAAAAAGTAACTTGAATAAATAAATAAGAATGTTGGATCAATTGTTTAAATGTACCTCGATTTTCTTTCTATTGTTAGTTTTTGTATTGAGTAGTAGCTCAATAATGGTGCCTGAAACAGAATTTTTAAAGGATGCCAAAGTCACTCCAGCTAAGTTGGAATTTGTGAGAGATTCGGTGAGGTTCCAGATACAGGGTACTGTTCCGATTGAGTCTGTACTTAGCCCCAAAAACCCCAGATTAAAACTTATACTTCGTTCCTCTGAAAATTCCATGGAATTTGGAGAGATCCCGTTAGCCAAGAAGGTGGCAGAATATGTCTACGATCAATCTTTTATTATTGCATATGAAGATTGGATGGAAGGGGCATTTTTAGAACTTCAGCTTACGCATGGAAAAAGGAAGTTGGAGCAGCCAAATGAAGTTAAGATTCTTGCACGTGGAATTATTACCACTCCTCTCCTAGCGCGGGTGGGAAGGGTAAATCCTGATGAACCTATACCACAAGTTGGCCTATTTATTCCCACAGGTGCAATGGACGCCGACCTGTCGCGTTCTATTGACTTACTGTTTTACTTTAATCCCGGCTCCTCCAAGATCATTATGAGTCCTAGAAACCAAAAGATGTTGGATGAGCTTAGGACATTTATAGCAGAAAATCCCGCGGTCCAATCCTTTAAGATTACAGGTACTCAATCTCCTGAAAGTTTGGAAGGAAATAATAGCAAATTGGGTATGGATCGGGCAAGTTCCGTCCATCAGCTTTTGCAGAATTCTTCACTGATACTTCGGGATAGCGTTACGGAAGTGAGCTCTCGTTGGAATGATTGGTTTGATTTTAGGTTATTGTTGAGAGGATACGACAAAATATCGACTCAGACCAAGGATAAATACTACGGGACATTGTTAGATGGCTCAGATTATTCCAGTCAGCTGCAGGCGATGAAAAAAATCCCAGGATTCAGTCAAGTGGGCAAGGATTTATTTCCTGAACTTAGATCGGCGAAAATTGAAGTGACATCCAGGCCTTTGCCTGGATTGGATCAGCATCAAGCAGCTGAATTAAAGAAGGCACTTGAGCAAAGCTCTGCAAATTCCAGCTTGGACATGGCAGACTGGGCAATAGCAGGTGAGACGTCTCCACGGTTGGATGACAAAGCAGCGATTTATAGTAGGATGACAGAGCTCTTCCGGTCAGTGATTCCTTACAACAATTTGGCGGTGGTGAAAATGCGCCAGGCACAGCGTACGTTGGATCAAACACAAAAGGATGAGTTGTGGAAGGAAGCAAATACACTCTTATATCAAGCTTCCAAGATTGAAAACAACCCATACGTATTACATAACCAAGGGCAGATCTTAGTGCTTCAGGGGAAGATTTGGGAAGCGTACAAGAAGCTGTCTGATGCTTCAGTACTTACAACGAATAAGGACTTCCTAAAACAGAATGAAAGTCTTCGCGGTGCGATTGATATTATGCGGGGAGATTATAAGTTAGCAACGCTTCGATTTGATTATTCCTACTCTGAACCAAAAGATTTCTTCAACAAAGGGTTAGCCTATTTTTTAGCTGGAGATTTTGCAAATGCAAGTTTATCTTTTGAAGAGTCAGTAATGGCAGGAAGAAATTATGGATATGGGTTTTACGGTCTGGCATTGGTTGCTGCCGAAAGTGGTCAAAAAGAAATTGCTTTGATACAACTGGAGAAGGCGATTAACGCAAGTGAATTAATTTATCAAAAAGCCCTGATCGATCCAATCTTCGATGAACTACGTGATTCCGAGGAATTCTTCCAGCTTTTTCGGCCTTCTGTAACAAAAGAAGAAAATTAAAGTTGAGTATATCGGAATAATCCAACTGCCTACTCATTTTTATTACGCAAAAATACGCAATATCTTTTTGAAAATTTAAATTTTACGCTAAATTGACTACGTCTTAGCGAATACTTTCGAGGTTATGCTTGGTATTTTGAAGATATTCAAAATATTATTTGAATAACAGGATTTGAATATTGTTAAAGAATATTTAACAAAAGCGCATAAGAGAGTATTAATTTTCATTAAAACCCAAAATGATTGTGCCTATGCTTTATTCTACTGGTAATTAATCTCACCCATCCAAGAGCTATTTTTTAGTGCTCTCAAACCTATTGGTTTTCCGCTATGCAGGCTTTATAAAAAAAAGTCATGGTATAATAACAGTGTCTACTCAAAAAATAGATAGTAAATACTGTTTTTAGTTGATTACAGCCGCAATCGATTGCGAAGTGCCAGTCCATTGCAACATTATTTTATTAACAAGTTTTGAAATTAATCTTGTTACCCAATCTATCTATATTTATGAAAAATATTTACAAAAATCTAAGCGCACTACTAATGCTCTTAGTCCTGACCAGTGCGGCTGCTTTTGCGCAGCGAACAATCACTGGTACAGTAATAGACGAGTTCGACACTGGACTCCCTGGCGTATCAGTTCTTGTGAAAGGAACCACTACAGGTACTGCCACGGATATTGACGGCAAGTTCAGCCTCAATGTCCCCAACGATGACGCTGTATTGGTGTTCTCATTTATTGGATACTCCTCAGTAGAGCAGCCAGTAGGCAACAGAAGCGTAATCGACATCAAACTACAACCAGATGAGCGAACACTGACAGAGCTGGTAGTGACAGGCTACACCATAGACAGCAGAAGAGAGACCACCGGCGCAATAGCCACAGTGGATCCAAAAGATCTTTCGGTCATTCCAACAGGTAACATCGAGCAGACACTTCAAGGCCGTGTATCTGGTGTAACTGTAGTGACAAATGGTCAGCCGGGTACATCTTCGATCGTACGTATCCGTGGTTTCGGAGCATTCGGTGGTAACCAGCCACTCTATGTAGTGGATGGAGTCCCTGTAGATGATACGGATTTTCTAAATCCAGATGATATTGAGTCTACCACTGTATTGAAGGATGCTGCTGCAGCTTCAATATATGGTGCCAGAGCTGCAAATGGTGTGATCATCTACACGACAAAAAGAGGGAAAAGAGGCGATCAAAAACTAAGGGTAGATTTTAATGCGATGCTTGGTGCAACAGATCCGGGCAAAGGCTTGGATATGATGAATCCTCAGGATTTCGCAAATTATACTTGGTTGGCAGAGACTAACCAAGCTGCTGCGGATGGAGAGGTTCCTAAGTATTCTCATGAACAGTTTGGTACAGGCTCAACTCCTGTTTTGCCTTATTATATCAACATGATCTCCCAAAACGATAAAGGAGAATTATCGAACATTTATGGCCAGCCGGGACCACTTTCAGCAGCAGAACTTGAGCAGCAGAGACAGTGGTATAATGTAGACCGTACTAAAGGGGGCGTGTATCAGTTGACAAGAGCAGCTACCGGAGAAGGTACTGATTGGTATGATGCGATTACCCGTGTTGCTCCGTTACAGCGGTATTCATTGGGAGTGAATGGAGGTTCCGAGACGAGTCGGTTTTTTGTTGGCTTCAGTTATCAGGACCAGCAGGGGATTTTATTGAACAACAGTTTCAAGAGATATACATTTAGAGCGAACTCTGAATTCGATCTTTCTCCAAAAATAAGAGTCGGAGAAAACTTCCAAGCTACCTACCGCCAAGTTTTGGGACAAGGTGGAGGAAGTGGAGGCCAGGGTGTTGCTGCAGATGAAAATGATATTCTTTTTGCATTTCGAATGCCTAGTATTATTCCTCTATACGATGAATTTGGTGGTTATGCAGGTACATTTTCTAAAGGGTTCAACAACCCGCAGAACCCATTAGCCAGAAGAGATGCATTAAAGGATAACCGAGGATTCGGTACGTCTGCATTTGGAAATGTTTATTTAGAAGTTGAGCCAGTTGAAGATTTAGTTTTACGCTCTTCTATTGGCATTAATTACACTAATTACTACAACTGGAGTTATTCCCGGCTTCAATATGAGAATGCAGAAAATAACTCAGCATTTGGTTACAGCGAAGGCGCAGGATATGATTTTGGATATACTTTCACGAATACGCTGAACTGGAAGAAAAAATTTGATAAGCATTCTATTGATGTGTTATTAGGTCAAGAGGCACTAAATACAGGACAAGGCCGAAACATAAATGGAAACGGTCAGAATCCATTCTCCACAGATCCAGATTATATCAACATCTCTAATTTGCCTGTGGCAACACGGCAAGTAGGTTCAAGTTTCTACAAAGGAGTAAATTTCTTGTCCATGTTTGCTAGGGTTAACTATGGTTACAACGACAAGTACCTTTTGAGCGCCGTAGTAAGAAGGGATGGGTCATCCAGATTTGGGGTAAACAACCGTTATGGTGTATTCCCTGCATTTTCAGCAGCATGGAGAATTTCTTCTGAAGGATTTATGTCAAGTGCGACTTGGATTGATGATATGAAAATCCGAGGTGGATGGGGACAAATGGGGAATTCAAATAACGTAGATCCGAATAACCAATATTTTCTCTATGGAGGGGGTATCGGTGAGTCATCTTATGATTTAACTGGATCCAATAGTGGTGCTTTAATAGGTTTTAGAAGAAGTAGGTTAGGAAATGCGGATGCTAAATGGGAGACTGCAGTCACTCAAAATATTGGTATTGATGGTACTTTTTTCAATGGCCGATTAGATGTTATTGTTGACTTCTGGAAAAAAGATACCAAAGATTTGTTGTTCCAATTACCAGTGACGGAAGCAGCAGGATATAATGCACAAGCTCCTTCAGTAAATATTGGGAAAATGCTAAATCAGGGTATTGATTTTCAAGTAGTCACTAGAGGTAATCTTTCAAGTGCATTTACGTATGAGGTCAACGTGACAGGTGGATTCTTAAAAAATGAAATTACCTATCTAGCAGATGGTGTGGAGTATATTACTTCCGGAAATGCCAATCCTAGTTATAGAGGAATTGAGCCTATTAGAAACCAATTGAACAGGCCGCTTTCTTCCTTCTTTGGTTATGAGGTACAAGGATTATTTAGTTCAGCTGAGGACGTCGCCAGTCATGCGACACAAGATGGTGCTGCGCCCGGAAGATTTAAATACAAAGATTTGGACGGCGATGGTGCAATCACTCCTGCTGACAGAACTTATTTAGGAGATCCGGTACCAGATTTCACCGGGGGGGTGAACTTTACCTTAGGATATAAGAATTTTGATTTTTCCATGTACTGGTATACCTCTTTGGGCAATGAAGTGTGGAATCAGTCCAAATGGTTCACAGATTTCTTCTCAACATTTGAAGGCGCAGCAATTTCTGAGCGATTAAAGGATGCTTGGACACCGCAAAATTTAAATGCTGAAATTCCAATTGTGGAGAAGGCCGCCAATTTCTCCACTTCTAACGTAGGAAGTTCATTCTATGTAGAGAACGGATCTTATTTGAGATTGCAAAATGTTACCCTTGGTTATACCATGCCTTCCTCACTTCTTCAACGATGGAGATTGGAAAAATTGCGGGTTTTTGCATCTGCCAATAATTTGTTTACTGTAACTGGTTATTCTGGATTGGATCCTGCTGTGGGAGGAAATGCCGATTTAACATTTGGTGTTGATGTTGGGAATTATCCAACTACCAGAGGATATACATTCGGTGTTAACCTTAGCTTTTAAATGAAGGTTTTCAAAAAGATCATCTAATTATAGAACTATAATTGAGACAAAAATTATGAAAAGTATAAAACTAAAAATAGGCTTAATTGCTGCTTCTGTTGTAATGATATTAGCAGTTAGCTGTGAAGATTATCTTGAAGTTCTTCCTACCGGCCAATTAAGACCAGATCAGGTGGTTACATTAGCAGGAATTGATGCTTCGTTGATCGCTGTATATTCGCAGGTCAATGGTAGGGCTCTCCGTATGGCTTCCCCTTCTAACTGGGTTTGGGGAAGTATCAGAGGCGGAGATGCCAATAAAGGTACAGATCCAGGCGACTATAACACAATCAATCCCATAGAACGTTTTGAAACAGATGCTACGAATGTACCGGTAGCAGAAAACTGGAGAGGTCTTTATGAAGGCGTTGCACGTGCTAATAATGTAATGGATCTCTTACTGAAAAAGGGTGAGGATGTAACTGACGCAGATGTAACTAGAATTGCTGCTCAGGCCAGATTTTTAAGGGGACATTTCTACTTTCAGTTGAAGCGTAACTTTAATGATACTCCCTATGTGGATGAAACCGTTAATTATGATGCAGGAATCGAGTTGGTGAAGAACGATCGGGATCTTTGGCCTCTCATTGAGGCGGATTTGCAATTTGCTGTAGATAACTTGCCTGCAACACAGTCTGAAGTGGGCAGAGTAAATGTATGGGCAGCTAAGACATACTTGGCCAAAGTTTATATGTATCAAGAAAAATGGGGTGAGGCAAAAGCGTTATTTGATGATATCATTGCAAACGGAGTGACTAGCAACGGAAAGAAATATGACTTAGTACCCTATTATGATGATGCTTTCCGTGGTGCAAATGACAATCACGAGGAGTCAATTTGGGCATATCAATCCGCTGCTGGAACAGGATCTGTAAACAATGCAAATCCTGAGTTTGATCTGAATTTTCCTTATAACACACTGCCTGGCAACTGCTGCGGATTCTTTGCCCCAAGTTTTTCCTTTGTGAATTCCTTTAGAACAGATGCAAATGGACTTCCCTTGCTGGATGGTAGTTTTAATGATCCGGCTAACCGTGTTAAAAATGACATGGCGATTGAAAGTAAGGATAGTTTTACACCTGACACAGGTAGATTAGATCCTCGATTGGACCACACGGTAGGTCGTAGAGGGTTGCCATATCTTGATTGGGAAGATCATAGAGGTAAGGTGTATATCAGACAACAAGATTGGTCTGGTCCCTATTCCACCAAGAAATATGTGTATGAAAAATCTGAACAGGATGTCTTTTTGGATAACAGTTCCTGGACCCCTGGCTATACCGGAATTAACGTCATGATTCTCCGTTTTGCGGATGTATTGTTGATGGCAGCAGAGGCTGAGGTAGAACTAGGAAACCTAGAAGTTGCCAGGCAATATGTGAACAGGGTGAGGGAGCGGGCTATTAATTCGAAATTAATGAGAGATAATAATACTCCTGCAGCAAATTATGTGATCGGCTTATATACTACCCCATGGGCAAATCCTGAGTTGGCAAGAAGAGCAGTTCGATTTGAAAGGAAGTTGGAGTTGGGAATGGAAGGTCATCGGTTTTATGACTTGGTCAGGTGGGATACTGTACAAGAAGAAATGGACGCTTATTTTGCGCTGGACGGACAGCTTCTTCAGGCACAATTAGGTGGTGCGACATTTACTGAAAAGCATAAGCTTCTACCTATTCCTCAGAATCAAATTGACTTAATAGGTCCAGATATTCTTATCCAAAATCAGGGATTTTAATTTAGCGTAGTTCGGTATTAGAAAAAGGGAGGCTTTAAGCCTCCCTTTTTTTTTGGTGAATGAAATAGCAGCAAATTTTTGTTCCCTGTCGCACTTAAGCTATGTCCTTTGGGGATGCGTGCAACTCGGATTGGGGGATAAACCGAATGGTCGAGGACAATGGGGTTTTGAAGAGTTCATTCAGGTTTTTTTTACGTTCTGTCACGAATACAGTAAAGTTTAGCTTTGTATGTAGGAGTAATGCATAGTTAGATCAACTGCTTGATTACGCAATACCACCCAACTACATCCTCAATAATACGCAAAATCACGTAAGTCTACGCAATTTTATTCCGTAGTTTGATTTTATGGATTAAATTATTTTGTTTTAAAACTATCTTCCGAGTCTATATTTTGTGTTTTTTAAGATAATCAAAATATTATTTGAGTATATAAATTGTCACCTATTGCACAAAGTAGATTTAGAATGAATTTTCATTAACCCAAAATAATTCTGCCTATGATTCACTCTACTTAGCGAAGTTTCCCTTAGCCATGAGCAAATTTTATGCTCGCGAGCCATATTGGTTTTTTAATCAGCTGGCTTTACTAAAAGCCAAGGTATTTAACATTGTGTCTTCTTAAAATTCAAGTAGTCCGCTGTTTTTAACTCTGGCACATTCACACGCGCACACCATCGATTGTATAACTATCAATCTGTAGTAACGCGATTTCATTTACAAGTTTTGAAAATAAGCTTGTTACCCAATCTATCTATGCTTATGAAAAATAGTTACAAAAATCTAGGAGCACTAGTACTGCTTCTAGTCCTGACCAGTGCGGCTGCTTTTGCGCAGCGAACAGTCACTGGGACAATATTAGACGAATTCGATTTTGGACTCCCGGGCGTAACTGTTCTTGTGAAAGGAACCAGTACCGGTACTTCCACGGATATTGACGGCAAGTTCTCCCTCAATGTCCCCAATGATGACGCAGTATTGGTGTTCTCATTTATTGGTTACTCCAAAGTAGAGCAAGCTGTAGGAAACAGAAGTGTCATTGATGTCAAACTAGCTCCAGATGAGCGTACCTTGACCGAAATGGTCGTTACGGGCTACACCATAGATAGTCGGAGAGAGACAACTGGTGCGATCGCCACCGTGGACCCAAAGGATCTTTCGGTCATTCCAACCGGTAACGTAGAACAGACCCTTCAGGGTCGTGTATCTGGGGTGACAGTAATTACAAATGGTCAACCTGGTACATCTTCTATAATCCGTGTAAGAGGTTTTGGTTCCTTTGGAGGTAATCAGCCATTGTATATTGTGGATGGCGTGCCCGTGGAGAACACCGACTTCCTTAATCCTGATGATATAGAATCCACCACTGTTTTAAAGGATGCTGCTGCAGCTTCCATTTATGGTGCCAGAGCAGCAAGTGGTGTGATTATCTTTACAACAAAGCGTGGGAAAAGAGGCAAACAGAAATTAAGAGTAGATTACAATGGGATGTATGGGGTGACCACGCCCGGGACAGGACTTGATATGATGAGTCCTCAGGATCAGGCTGAGTATACCTGGCTTGCCGAGATCAATGCAGCAGCAGCAGAAGGTAGGCCTATTAATTTTGAACATCCACAATTTGGCTCAGGCCAGGCGCCTGTATTACCTTATTATATCCGGGTAGGAAAACAAGCTGGCGTGCCCGGCCCTTTCACACCGGAACAATTGGTAGAAGAGGCAGCAAAATATAATGTAGATTATGGAAAAGGGGATATTTACCAAATTGTAAGAGCTGCTACCGGTGAAGGAACCGATTGGTATGGAGCTATCACCCGGGTGGCCCCGCTAGTTCGTCAATCAATAGGCATTAATGGAGGCTCGGAGACCAGCAGATTTTTTGTGGGTATGGGATTCCAGGATCAAGCAGGTATTCTTAAGAACAACACTTTGCGAAGAATATCCTTGAGGGCTAATTCCGAATTTGATGTGACCAAAAGAATCAGAATAGGAGAAAATTTTCAAGCTACTTATAGAAGAGCATTGGGGATTACTGGGGGTGATGGTGGACGAGGAGTGTCGAGAGATGAAAACGCCATTCTTTCAGCCTTCCGAATGCCTACCATTATCCCTATCTATGATGAATTCGGTGGATATGCAGGAACTGCTGCCCAAGGGTTTAATAATCCCAGAAATCCAGTGGCGGAAAGAGACGGCTTAGCTGATAACAGAGCGTTCAATGTTAACATTTTTGGTAATGTGTATGCAGAAATTGATCTGGTCAAGGACATGACTTTCAAAACATCCATTGGTGGTAGATATGATAACTACTATCGCTATAATTATTCGAGGCATTCATATGAAAACTTAGAGAATAACTCAGCTTTTGGCTATAACGAAGGCTCTGGATACGACTTTGCTTGGACATTTACCAATACAGTCATATACAAGAAAACCTTTGATAAACATGCTTTTGATTTCTTGGCTGGTATGGAAGCATTAAATATCGGAGCAGGTAGAAATATTTTAGCATCTGGACAGAATCCGTTCTCTGAAGATCCTGATTTTATTAGCATTACTAATCTTCCTGTACCTACGAGAATTGTAAACTCTGAATTATATAGAGGTGTAAACTTCTACTCTATTTTTGGAAGGTTGAACTATACATATAATGATAAGTACATATTTAGTGCGATTGTAAGACGTGATGGGTCCTCCCGCTTTGGAAAGAATAGACGCTTTGGTGTGTTTCCAGCATTTTCAGTTGCATGGAGAGTTTCTTCAGAAGGCTTTCTGTCCGGAGCATCTTGGATTGATGACATGAAAATCCGAGGGGGTTGGGGACAAATGGGTAACTCAAATAACGTAGATCCCAATAACCAATACTCTACATTCGGAGGGAATATTGGGGCATCTTCTTATGATATCACAGGATCTAATTCTTCTGCAATAATTGGGTACAGAAGAGACCGAATAGGAAATCCAAATGCACAATGGGAAACAGCAGTTACACAAAACATTGGTGTGGATGCTACTCTTTATAATGGTAGGATGGATGTGATTTTTGATGTCTGGAAAAAGGAGACCAAAGACCTTTTGTTTAAGTTACCCATCCCTGCTACTGCAGGATTTAATGCGGCAGCCCCATCAGTTAACATTGGAGAAATGATTAATCAAGGGATAGATCTATTGGTTGCTTTCAGAGGAAATCTAACATCTGATTTTACTTATGAAGTGATGGTTAATGGTTCCCTTCTTAAAAATGAAATAGTTTCTCTTGCTCCAGGATTAAAAATTATTACCTCCGCTGAAGCTAACCCTGGTTTCAGAGGTATTCAGCCAATCAGAAATGTAGTAGGAGAGCCATTGTCAGCTTTCTTTGGATACGAGGTAGAAGGATTATTCAGTTCGGCGGAGGATGTAGCCAATCATGCTACACAGGATGGTGCTGCGCCTGGTCGGTTTAAGTATAAAGATGTAAATGGGGACGGAACCATTACACCTGATGACCGAAAAATATTAGGCTCTCCTATTCCTAGATTTACAGGTGGGCTTAATTTTTCACTTGGATATAAAGGATTTGATTTAGCAGCATATTTCTATACTTCCTTAGGAAATGAAATATGGAATCAGTCCAAGTGGTTTACTGACTTCTACTCCACGTTTGAGGGAGCTGCAACTTCTGAGCGTTTGAAAGATGCCTGGACCCCTCAAAATTTGAATGCGGAGATACCAATAGTTGAGAAAGCAGCCAACCCCTCTACTTCAAGTGAGGGCAACTCCTTCTATGTAGAAAATGGTTCGTATTTGAGACTTCAAAACGTAACAATAGGTTACTCCCTTTCTCCGGCTTTATTGGAAAGATGGAAGATGGAAAAATTGAGGGTATTTGCTTCTGCAAACAACTTGTTCACTATAACCGGTTATGAAGGACTTGATCCAGCTGTGGGAGGAGATGCTGATTTGAGTTTCGGTATTGATGTGGGAAATTATCCGGTAACCCGTGGTTATACTGTCGGTGTAAATGTAAGCTTCTAAGCTTATACTCAACTAAATCGAGTTATAGAAACTATAATTGAAGAATCAAATGAAAAATATAAAAATAAAAATCGGTGCTTTACTTGCCTCCACAGCGATGGTAGTTGCAGTAAGTTGTAGCGATGATTTTCTGGAGATTACCCCAACAGGGCTTTTAGTAGAAACGCAACTAACCAACTTAGCTGGATTGGATGCGTCATTGATCGCAGTGTATTCCCAGGTAAATGGGAGAAACCAACGAATGGCATCGCCGTCAAATTGGGTATGGGGTAGTATTCGGGGTGGCGATGCCAATAAAGGCACAGATCCTGGCGACTATAACACACTCAATCCGATACAGCGATTTGAGACTGATGCTACAAACGTGAATTTATTGCAAAACTGGCAAGGATTATACGAAGGAGTAGCCAGAGCAAATAATGTCCTACGATTAATGAATAAAACTGAGAATATTACAGATGCGGATAGACAGCGAATCGGTTCTCAAGCCAGGTTTTTGAGAGGGCACTTTTACTTTCAGCTTGTCAGAAACTTCAAAAATGTTCCCTATGTAGATGAGACAGTTGATTATGGAGAAGGATTGGAGGAGGTGGTAAATAATGTGGATGTATGGCCATTGATTGAAGCCGACTTCAAATATGCTGTAGATAATTTGGCTGATACCCAAATCGGTCAAGTGGGAAGGCCTAACTCGTGGGCTGCAAAATCCTATTTGGCAAAGGTATATCTATACCAGAAAAAGTATTCAGAAGCTAAAGTACTGTTTGATGATATAATTTCAAATGGTGTCACAAGCGGTGGCGAAAAATATGGCCTTCTGGATAATTATGGCAACTTGTTCCGAGGGGAGTACGACAACAATAAAGAATCTATTTGGGCTTACCAGTCTGCAGCGGGTACAGGATCAGTGAACAATGCAAACCCTGAGTTTGATCTGAACAACCCGTACAATTCTGCGGCTCCGGGAGTTTGTTGCGGTTTCTTTACGCCAAGCTTCAGTTTTGTAAATTCATTTCGTACAGATTCAAATGGTTTACCATTGTTGGATGGGAGTTATAACTCTCCTCAATTCCGGGTCAAAAATGATATGGGAATTCCCACAAATGCTGCCTTCACTATAGATGAAGGACCCATTGATCCACGGGTTGACCATTCAGCAGGAAGAAGAGGTATTCCTTATATAGATTGGCAGGAGCATCCGGGACAATCTTGGATACGTCAGCAATCTTTCTCAGGCCCTTATTCTGTTAAGAAGTTTGTGTACTCACGGACTGAAGTTGGATCCTTTCAGGATAATAGTTCCTGGACTCCAGGTTACACAGGTATAAATTTCAATGTCATTCGGTTTGCAGATGTACTATTGATGGCTGCGGAAGCCGAAATTGAAGCAGGAAGTCTTGAAAAATCCCGAGAATATGTAAATCTTGTCAGAACGAGAGCCTTAAATTCCAAAGTGATGGAATTGGATGGTTCTGGACCCGCGGCTAATTACCAAGTTGGGCTATATACCGCCGCTTGGACAGATCAAGATGCAGCTAGAAAAGCAGTACGTTTTGAACGGAAGCTTGAACTGGGAATGGAAGGCCATCGATTTTACGATCTAGTCCGTTGGAATACTGATTTGGAGGAGCTAAACGCTTATTTAGATTATGATGGGGCTATTTTAATAAATGCATTAGGTGGTGCAGAATACACGGAGAAGCATGAAATCTTACCTATTCCTCAAAGTGAAATTGATTTAGTAGGGCCGGATATTCTTATTCAAAATCCTGGATTCTAAATTTGGATCACTATAATTATAAAAGAGGCTGTCTCAAACTAGTGACAGCCTCTTTTTTATTCAGGTAATTTCTGAACCAATCGTCATGCCGTCAGTCTCTTAAATTAATTTTGGAGACATCATCTTTTTTAATAGTCTAAATAAGTACATAATTACTTAATTAAAAGGAAAACCGAAATCTTGGTTTTAATAAGTTTGCATATAAAATAATTAGTTCTGTTTTTAGTGCTTTATATTGCATACGGCCAAAAAGCTGTAGTTTACTCCACCACCAATTTATAGATTTTGTCATCGAAGCCGCAGATGTATAATTCCTGATCTGGACCTACTCCGAAAGAAGAAATAGAAAAACCGGCTTTCAGCAGCTCCGTGTTTACAGGATTGTCAACATTCGATGCATCCAATGCCCAGATTCTTCCAGTGGCAAAATCCGCATAAATATATTTTCCTTTCAATTCGGGGATTGTCTCCCCCCGATATACAAATCCCCCTGTAACTGACACGCCTTCAGACCGACCGTATTCCCAAACGGGTAACTCCAGACCTTCAGTATTACAATCAGACGAAGGTTCGAAACAATGAAGCCCCTCCATCGTATTCCAACCGTAATTCCCTCCTTTTTTAATGATGTTAATCTCCTCATAGCTGTTTTGTCCCACATCAGCTGTCCATAGTTCGTCAGTCTCTGCATCAAAACTGAACCTCCATGGATTACGAAGTCCATAAGCATAAATTTCTTCTCTATATCCTTCTTTGTTCCCCGCAAACGGATTGTCCGCTGGTATGGCATACTTCAATCCGCCCTCTTGCTGGTCCACATCAATCCGTAGAATGCTTCCCAACAACGTTTTTCTGTTTTGACCATTATCTTGTGGATCTCCACCGCTCCCGCCATCACCCACTGCGATGTACAAATAACCATCAGGTCCAAACGACAGCTGCCCTCCGTTATGATTAGAATAGGGTTGCGGAAATTCCAGTAGAATAGTTTCACTTTCCCTGTCAGCCGAATTGGAAGTGGGTGGAGAAACCTGGAATCTGGAAATTACTGTTCGATCAGGGTTGGAAGCAGTATAGTTGACATAAAAATAGCCGTTGCTTTCAAAGTTTGGATGGAATGCAAGTCCCAATAACCCTTCTTCATTTCCGGAATCATCGACTTTATCTTCAATATTTAAAAATTCGACTTTCTCGGCGGTTCCTGCATCATTTATAAATGCAGAGATTATACCTCGCTGCTCTAGCACAAAAAAACGGTTAGACTCATCTCCTGCATGCTGTAAATCTACAGGCCTTGTAAATGATAACTCGGGGAAAGCCTCTTCTAAGGCGATATTTCCTATTTGTACTGGATCTTTTTCTTCTTCCTTGGTTTGTGAGCAAGCAGTGCCACAAATGATGGTAAAAAATAGGATTGCGTTTAAGAACTTTCTCATAATCAATATAGGTTGGTTGGTAGCAAAAAGAGAACTCACGAGTTGTATACATTACCCTGCTATAGAGGAATGTTAAAAGCTCTATTTCTTTTTACGGAAAGAGCTTGACGGTGAATGAATTAGCGCGTTTTTTTTTAAAATACGGAATTTAACTCGGATTATGGCATTAGGATTCGTAGTAGCCTGTCCCGATCTAATATCGGGAAGGGTTTAAAGTGCAAGAAAATCAGACTGTTTGGAGATGGAGGCATAGCACCGCTATGGTGAGATCGAAAACAGAAACAAAGTGACTGATTTTGAAGCAGTTTAAAGCCGTAATAGATTGTCTAATGCATATTTCGGGTTTAACCACAAAGAATTCGCAAAGAAGAACACAAAGCGAAATGAGTGGTCAGTTGGAGGTTGGAGGAGGGGTGTCGGGATGTTGGGTGAAGGATGTAGGAAGTTTGTGAAGTCGCAGGTTCCAGTCCAGTAAGCAGTCTTAGTATTCAGCCACAGATTGTAGATCAAGGGGCGTAGCCCTGATCTCTCGTAACAAACGGTGGGTCAACAGGAAAAATGAAGGGGCGTAGCCCTGAAACCTGCCTGTAGACAAAAAAATCTATAATTAAGAATCATGTAGTAGGCAGTGTTCAGTCCCAGTAACCAGTATCAAGGATTAAAGTGAATGAAGAAGGAGATGCTTATCCATTCAGGCAAGTTTCCGTTAAAGGCAAAGATGAAAAACCTTGCACTTTAAAACCTTTTCACTTTTCAACTCTTTATTGGAGATAAAATAGAGGTTTTTACTTTCCATCCTCTACTAAAAGTGCTAATTTCATGACAACCCATGTACCTACCCAATCTATTGCTATGAAGCACATTTACCCTGGCCTTTTGGTATTATTCCTTTTGGCTTTTTTTTCTTGTAAAGAAGAAACTACGCTATTTGAATTACATTCATTTGAGGATACTGGAATAGATTTCACAAATACTATTACCGAAACTGACTCATTTAATATATTAACAGACGAATATATATTTAATGGCGGCGGATTGGCCGTGGCTGACTTTGATAATAATGGACTTCCGGATCTATTTTTTGCAGGAAATCAAGTAGCAAATAAATTATATCTTAATTCAGGAGAATTTTCTTTTAATGATGTTACCGAAACAGCCGGGGTGGCTGAAGCGGATCAGTGGTGTACAGGCATAGCCGTAGCAGATATTAATGGCGATGGCTGGATGGATATTTATGTGGCTTCTGCTATGAAAACGGGTCCAGACCAGCGGAACAATCTGCTTTTTGTTAATCAGGGGTTAAATGAAAATGGAATCCCCACTTTCCGTGAAATGGCAGCTGAGTATGGTATAGCTGATTCCGGCAATGCAATGGGTGCAGCTTTCATAGATTATGACCTGGATGGTGATCTGGATTTATATGTATTGAATAATGAGCAGAGTAAAATAAAACCAACCACTTACCGCCAAAAAATAACAGATGGCTCAGCGATTAATAATGATAAATTCTATAGAAATAATGGAGATGGTACGTTCACTGACGTCACTATTGAGGCGGGCATAACGATAGAAGGGTTTGGGCTCGGACTGTTGATTTCTGACCTGAACAATGACGGTTGGCCGGATATTCATGTGAGCAACGATTACATCACTAATGATATACTATATATCAATAATCAGGATGGTACTTTTACAAACAACTCGCGAAAGCTGCTACGACATCAAAGCCAGTTTTCGATGGGAGCGGATATAGCTGATTTCAACAATGATGCTATGCCGGATATCATTACGCTGGACATGCTTGGGGAGGATAATTTCCGGAAGAAAACAACCATTAGTACAAACTCCTATCAAGTATATATAAGCAATGAGCAATACGATTATGAATATCAGTATGTGAGAAATATGCTCCATATGAACAATGGAGCCGACCTTCCATTTAGTGAAATCGGCATGATGGCCAATATGTATCAGACGGATTGGAGCTGGTCCCCTTTGTTTGCTGATGTGGATAATGATGGCTTCAGGGATCTATTGGTCACTAATGGCTTTCCACGGGACATTACCGATAAAGATTTTGCCAATTACCGTGCAGATGTGGGAAATGTGGCGTCAGTCCGCCAACTTTTGGATTCCATACCGATTGTAAAAATCCCAAATTATGCTTTTAAAAATAATGGAGACCTTACTTTTACAGATTTTGGAACAGAATGGGGATTAAATAAACCTTCTTTTTCCAACGGTGCAGCTTTTGTAGACTTGGATGGTGATGGCGATCTGGATTATGTGGTGAATAACATTAATGATCCTGCATTTGTATTCGAAAATAAACTCAACAACGCGGATAAAACACATAATTATCTTCGGGTTCAGCTGAAAGGCCCCAAGCTGAATCCCCAGGGATTGGGCGCTAAAATAATAGTAAGACTATCTGATGATTCGCAGTTGTACCAGGAGCAACAAACCGTAAGGGGGTATATGTCTTCAGTTGATGAAGTTGTTCATTTTGGGGTTGGTAATGCAGCGCTGATTGCTGAGCTAAAAGTGATTTGGCCAGATGGAAGAGAGAATCTCCTTGATCAGGTCGAGGCAAACCAGAAAATAGAATTATCCTATGCTGATTCTAAGCCCGGGGAAAGACAGCTGGCTATTTTATCAATCAAAGAGACTCCTGGCTTATTTGAAGAAGTGGGTTCTAAGAAGGGACTGGTTTTTTCTCATGAGGAAGAAGATAAGATCGATTTTTATGTTCAGCGTGTGATTCCACATAAGTTAAGCCAGTATGGTCCCAGCCTGTCTGTAGGGGATGTGGATGGGAATGGACTGGAAGATTTGGTAGTAGGATCTTCTTCTGGTTTCTCTCCCAAATTATTTTTGCAGGGCAATGAAGGAGAATTCACCGAACGCAATCTGCTTTCGGATGAATCAGCTTTTTTCGAGGAAATGGGGATGCTCCTATTTGATCTTGACAATGATGGAGACCTTGATCTATACCTCGTCGGCGGAAGCAATGAATTTATCCCAGAATCTGTGGAATATACCGACCGGTTGTTTGTAAATGACGGCAACGGTAATTTTAGTAGGGATGAAACTTTTGCATCGGTAAAAGCGAGTGGCTCAACGGTGAGAGGAGCAGACTTTGATGGGGACGGGTTTATGGATTTGTTTGTGGGAGGGAGAACCCCTTATGCAAAATATCCATTTCCTGAGGCGAGTTTTCTACTAAAGAATAATAAGGGACAGTTAGTGGATGTGACCGATGATTTAGCTCCTGGCCTACGCAATGTTGGAATGGTCACAGATGCCATTTGGTCTGATGTTGACGGAGACGGAAAAGTGGATTTAGTGGTTGTAGGAGAATTGATGGCCATTACCATCTTTAAAAATACAAACGGTAAGCTGGAGAAAATGTCTGACACAGGACTTGAAAATTACCTGGGATGGTGGAACTCAATTTCTTCGGGGGATTTTGATCAGGATGGTGACAGTGATTTTGTGGTAGGTAATCTTGGTGAAAACAATTCACATCATCCTACTGCCGAAAGGCCGGTGAAGATTTATGCAAAAGATTTTGATAATAATGGAAGTATAGATCCAATTACATTTGCTTACTACAAGGACAGGGAAGGTAATTATAATTCATTTCCAAGCCATTACTGGGGAGATCTGAACGGTCAGAGCACCTTGTTCAGAAGGAAATTTGAGCGTTATAAAAAGTATGCTTTAACCACAGAGAGCACCATTTTCACTCCGGAGGAAAAACAAGATGCTTTGATTCTAACAGGTAATTATGACAAATCCGCATACATTGAGAACTTAGGAAATGGAAAATTTAAACTTTCACAGTTACCTTCCCTTGCCCAAATTGCTCCTACTAATGGAATAGTCACAGATGATGTAAATGGGGATGGCTATCGGGATGTAATAATGATCGGAAATGATTATGGGAATGAGATTTTTGTCGGAAGATTAGATGCGCATGTGGGATTAGTTTTGGCAGGAAATGGTAAAGGGGGATTTACCCCAATGAATATGCGTGAAAGTGGCTTCTTAGTTCCTGGAGATGGGAAGGCATTGGTCAAACTGAATAGTACTGATCAATCGCCATTGTACATTGCTTCCCAGAACCGGGGTGAATTGCTCGCCTTTCAAGGAACTTCCAGTTCGCCTCATCAAGTGATCCACCCAGGTCCAGAAGTAATGGCTGTCATTTTTAGTTTTGAAAACGGCAAAAAAGAGCGTATAGAAACTAGTTTGGGGTCAGGATTCCTGTCTCAGTCCAGCCGCCAATTTATGCTTCCAAAAGGCATCAAGGCAGTGCAGACCATCGATTACCGCGGCACTGTCAAAGATATAGAAATCCAAGAATGGATTAATCAAGAATAAAGATTCCCTTGCTTTGCATTACATATATCTTGTATCAGCTCAGCAACTTTGTCTGTAACGTCCTCTAAATATTGTTGACCCTTTTCGGGAGTGGATTTCTTTGGGTTTCCAATTCCAGTGTCAGCAGTGACTTCAGACCATTTGCGTTCTGCCCATGCCCATTTTTCCCGTATTCCTTTAATAACTGATTTCTTCTCTTCACCATCTCCTGCCTCTTCTAACGGTAAAACCAACTCTGGGCGCAGGCGCATAATGATAGAGGTTTCCATTTCATCTGCATGATCTCCAGCTTCATCAAAGTACTTACTTTTGTCCAATGCCTGAAACCAGTTGCAGGTAAACAACATCATATCAGGAAATTTTAGGCCTAGTTCTCTGAGCATTGTCTTAAAGTCATTGCCGCCGTGACTGTTTACGATTAAAAGCTTCTTTGTCCCTTGTCTGTTCAGTACTGTAATGATGTCGTTCAGGATCATCAATTGAGTACTTGGATTCAGGTTGATGTCCAGGTAAATATCAGATTGCCCGGTATTTACTCCGAACGGAATAGTGGGTAAAACAGTCACATTGGCACCTTTGTCCCAAGCTTTTTGTCCCGCCGCCTCTGCTATTGCGTCTGCTTCGTACACATCTGTGCCATAAGGCATATGATAGTTGTGGGCCTCGGTAGCACCCCAGGGCAAAACAGCCAGCTCAAATCGATGATTCTGTAAGGTCTTCCAATTTGATTCTTTGAGTAAATAAGGTTTCATGATGATATAAATAGTTAAAGGAAATGAATTATAGTGTGTTGAATTAGCCTCTTTTTTAATAATTTGAAGCCTGATTCTAAATTACCCCTAATGTCTCAAAGAAGAAAGTTTATTAAGCAGACCGTCTTGAGTTCTGCATTGTTTATACCTGGAATAAATGCACTGGCCGCACAAAGAGAATCCTCTCTTATTGTTCGGGAAAAGCCTCTGGTACTATCTACTTGGAATCATGGCCTGCCTGCCAATGCTGCAGCGCTGGAGAAGTTGAAGGCTGGCGGGACCATTATTGATGCAGTAGAAAGTGGAGTTTGGGTGACGGAAAATGATTTGGAGAACTTATCAGTGGGACTTCAGGGACTTCCGGATCGCGAAGGCATAACTACGCTAGATGCTTCTATTATGTCCGGAGATGGCTCCTGTGGTTCAGTGGCTTTTGTCCGGCAAATTAAACATCCGATTACACTTGCTAGAAGGGTGATGGAAAAGACTCCTCATGTCATGTTGGCAGGAGAAGGAGCGCGGCAATTTGCGATTGCTGAAGGATTTCCTGTTGAAAAAGAAGAATTAAGTCCAAAAGCCGAAGAGGCGTATAAAAAATGGAAAGAAACTAGCCAATACAAACCAATAATTAATATTGAGAACCATGATACCATCGGAATGATCGGGATGGATGCCCAAGGTAACATGGCAGGAAGTTGTACCACAAGTGGGTTGGCGTACAAGATGCATGGAAGAGTAGGGGATAGCCCGATTATTGGTGCTGGATTGTATGTGGATAATGAGGTTGGGGCCGCAACGGCAACAGGTTTGGGAGAATCAATTATCCGTATTTGTGGTAGCTTCTTGATTGTGGAGTTAATGCGCCAAGGAAGAACTCCTCAAGAAGCTTGCGAAGAAGCCGTGAAGCGATTGATTTCAAAAAACAAGAACATCAAGGATATCCAAGCAGGCTTTTTGGCAATGAATAAGGAAGGTGAAGTGGGAGCTTATGCCGTTCATCCAGGGTTTAATTTTGCAAAAGGAACCACAATAGAAAACGAGCTCATCGATTCAAAATCACATTTTTAATGAACAGAATAAAATTAGAAGCGCCTGTTTTTAATGTTGAAGCAGCCCTGGAAGCTGCTGAATACGGGGTTGACAGACTTGAATTATGTGCTAACTTCCCTGAAGGAGGAGAGACTCCAAGTGCGGGAATGCTTCAATTTCTTAAATCTGAGATAGAAATTCCTGTTTTTGTAATGATCAGACCACGGGGCGGTGACTTTGTCTATGGTCAAAAAGAATTGATGGTCATGAAGCGTGACATAGAATTGTTAGGTGGATTGGGAGCAGATGGATTTGTCTTTGGAGCTTTGGATGCCAAAGGTCATGTAAACAGGGAAGCGTGCGAGGCTCTAATTCGTACTGCATCTGGTAAGCCATGTACATTTCATCGGGCATTTGATGCTTCCGTAGATTACTTTAAATCTTTGGAGGAAATCATTTCTCTAGGATTTGACCGCATCTTATCTTCTGGAGGAAGGAATACGGTGACTGAAGGATTACCAACGCTGAAGAAGCTTCTAGAACAGGCGGCAAATAGAATAATTATTATGCCCGGTGGAGGGACAAAGCCTGAACATGTCAAGGAATTAAAATTGACAGGGTTTCTACAAGAAGTTCATGCCTCCTGCAAAGCTATGAAACTATCTCCTAATGAGTATGTAAATCCAAATTTGTCGTTTTCAGATGATCCAAAATCATTTACACATAGATTGGGAATATCTTCCACATTAGTATCACAGTTTAAGGAAGTATTGAAAGGATGAAAATATTCGGTTTAGTGGTGGTCGTGTCACTAACGTTTTGTTTTGCTTGTAGTCCAATATCAGAGCGGAAGCAACCAATTCCTTCATTGGAGGAATTGGCGGCTTTAGACCTTAAACTGAACGGGGAAAAATTAGCTGTTGCTTATTGTGGGAGCTGTCATTTGAAACCTGAACCTGAAATACTTGATAAATCTACCTGGCAGTCCAAAGTCTTGCCGGACATGCGAAAGCGATTGGGGCTGTATCTCCCTGAAGATATGAATGCCCCAATGCCAGCTGACATGGGTATTCCTGATGGGATTTATTCTTCATATCCCCTCATTAAGAAAGAGGATTGGGACAAAATACAATCCTATTACTTGGAAAAAGCACCCGATAAACCGCTTCCCCAAGAAAATAAAGCAATTCCTAATGAAGGTATTCCAGGATTTGAAATCGTTCAACCTTCATTTGAGAAGATAAATTCAAACTTGACGACTATGCTCAGGTTTAAGCCGGGGACAAACGAGCTATGGCTTGGCCACCGGTATAAGTCGTTGTTTATTCTTGATGTTCCAACTAATTTTAAGATTAAAGATTCTGTCGCTACTGATGTGGCCCCGATCGATATAGAATGGAACTCGGAAGGGACTTTTGACTTGCTTACCATGGGGTTAATGGATCCTTCTGCTGATACAGTGGGGGTACTTACACGGTTTTATAATGGTGAAAAAACTGTTCTCGTCGATAAATTAATCCGTCCGGTGGATGTGACTTATGCAGATTTGAATGGGGATGGTGTGGAGGATCAGGTGATTTCCAGCTTTGGTGATCATATCGGTAAGCTCAGCCTATTTTTAAGTACAGGAGCTGCCCCGCAGGAAGTGGTCTTAAAAGATCAGGCTGGAGCAAGAAGGACAATAGCATTGGATTTTGATGGGGATGGAAATCTTGATGTGATGGGGTTGATGACGCAGGGGCAAGAGGGTATTTATGTTTGGTTAAATGAAGGGGGAGGAATATTTAAAGAAACTCGCTTGCTCAGATTTCATCCTGCTTATGGAGCAAGTGACTTTAGATATGAAGACATGAATGGTGATGGATCTAAAGATATCATTTTAGTAAATGGCGATAATGCAGATCTTTCTCAGGTACTGAAGCGCTACCATGGGGTGAGAATATTCCTGAACAATGGCAATGGAGGTTTTGAAGAGAGTTGGTTTTACTCGATGTATGGAGCAAGCGGTTTGGAAGTAGGGGATTTTGATGGAGATGGCGACTTGGATATTTTTGCTATATCATTTTTTCCAGATCCTAATCAATCCCCCCGGCAGGATCTAGTCTATTTCCGGCAGGAAGAAAAAATGAAGTTTGAGTCTTTTGTTCCAAAGTTGGATTTAGATGTGCGTTGGATGACATTGACTTCTGGGGATGCTGATAACGATGGCGATTTGGATGTGGTGGTGGGATCATTTGACTTTCGGGATCTTTATGGAAGTGACCAGCATCCATGGCGACCATTTATCTACTTAAAGAACTTACAAAAGAACTAGTATATATAAAGAACCAAGAATAAGTATTTAGTAGCAAGTAGGCAGTGATCAGTCACGGTATTGAGTGATCAGTATTCAGTTCAGAGCTAATTTAGGGGCGTAGCCCTGACCTCTTCATAGAAAACAATGTATTAACCTGAAAAGCAGAGGGGCGTAGCCCTGAAACCTACCAACAGGCAACGACAGGAGCCAAGATAGTCATTGCGAGGCTTAACAATTTAGAAAATGCACAAATGGAGATGACGTTTGAAAGCAGCTAAAAAAATGGGTTGTTAATTTATTGTAAATCAATATAATACATGAAACGTCGTCGGTAGGCACGAAGCAATCTAAAAGAATCAAGAGACTAGAGCTAAGAACCGAGAGCCAAGAATCAAGTAGGCAGTCGTCATCGCAGTATTCACTGTTCAGGTATTGATTGCCAGAAGACGGAAGGGGTTTATTTAACGAGCTTAATTGAGGGGTATCGCCCTCAATGCTACTATTACCCAAGGTGAATATATGGGCTGAATAGTAATCATTATTCAAATTAAATTCTGATTATATGAATATTTATGTATTAAAATTTTTTATATTTTAAATAATTCAGTAAGTTATTCTTTCATCCTAAAATTCTTTTGACTATGGTAAAAAGTTTTCAAGGGGTCAGAATGGTAGAGCCAAAAAAGACCCCTCTTGCTCAAATATTAGTAAAGGACCATATGACTACTAAGTTAGTCACTTTCCATCCGGACGATACTGTAGATAAAGTAATGGAAGTGCTGGCTAAAAGTAAGATCTCTGGAGCACCGGTTTTGGATTCTTCTGGAGCATTGGTAGGGATTATATCTGAAGTAGACTGTTTGAAAGAAATTATTAAAGGGAAATATACAAACACACCCAAATTCCCTGGGAAAGTAAGCGAATACATGAGTAGTGATGTATTAGTGCTTTCCCCTGATTTATCAATTTTTGATGCTGCTTCTAAATTTCTTGAGCACAAAATCAGAAGGTTTCCAGTAATGAAGGATGGACGGTTAGTCGGCCAAATAAGTCTGAGTGATATCGTGCGGGCTTTCCCGAAATTAAGACAAACAACTTGGTAGCAGAACTTTTGGTGTCATCACTTTTTTCGAAGTGGGGAGAAGGATGACGGAAGAGGGGCGAGTGATAAGAATCATGAGAAAAGATTCAAGGGCCAAGAAACAACTGACGTAATTCATCATTCGTAATTCATCATTCGTAATTCATCATTCGTAATTCATCATTCGTAATTCATTTTTTTCTTGGTTGGAGGACAGGGCATAGGAAGACGGGCACAATTAAGATTGCTTCAATCCCTCGTCATTCGCAATATCGTCGTAATTGGTATTTTGTGCATCATTCGTAATTCACCATTCATTACCAAGGAGTTGGAAGTAGGAGGTCGGAGGTTGAGTCAAGAGTCACCTAGAATTCTGAGCCGCAGTTATCAAGCAAGGCTTCGGGGGTGAAACAGAAAGCCTGCCGTAGGTAGGACAGGTGGGTAGCCATGGAGTATAGCCCATGGTGAAAAGTGAAATAGCGTTATTTCCTTGGCGCAGGAGTATCATATGGAAACAGCGGTCGTTGTCGAGGATAGAATCGAAAGGTAAATTATGTTACAAGTATTTTGATGCGCCAAAGAGACTATTTTAAAAAAAGAGATAATAATAAAAAAAGCGTTAACAAAAGTCAGGACGTGACAAACAGTCATTGCAAGGAACGGGGCATCCCTCTAATTATCTAGGAGGTTCAGGAATAATTCCAAAGGCGTTAAACTATGAATAGAAAGCAATACGCCATTCAGATTGCCGACCCCAAAGTCGGTCGATATCATTATCCAGTTTAAAGATTTGGTGTTGGGGGTGTTTTAAAGAAGGAAGCAGCAAAGAAACATCGAAGTAAAAATACCCAGTGAGTAAGCCTTGCTACCGAGCACTTTTCTTCGTGGATCTTTGTGACAAGAAGGGGATCGCCTTATAAAACATTTGAGGTTTACAAAACCTCAAATGTTAAAAGCGGGACTTGTTTTTATTTTGAGAGTTCAATAGCTTTTTCTACATCAGCTATAATATCATCTACATGTTCTAATCCGACAGATAATCTCACTAAACCATCTGTGATTTTGACCTGTGCACGCTCATCCGCAGTAAGTTTGCTATGCGTGGTGGAAGCTGGATGAGTGACTATACTTCGGCTGTCCCCAAGGTTGGCAGTAATGGAAATCATTTCGAGCTTGTCCATAAAATTCTGTGCGCGCTGTACTCCGCCTTTTAGATCCAGTGTAATAATCCCCCCGCCTTGGCTCATTTGCTTTGTGGCGATTTCATATTGTGGATGAGATTTTAAGAAAGGATATTTTACAGTGTTCAGCTCAGGATTTCCTTCAAAATATTCTGCTACCTTCAGTGCATTACTACAGTGCCTATCCATACGGAGACCGAGTGTTTCCATACTTTTTGAGAGAATCCAAGCATTGAATGGAGAGATGGATGGTCCAGTATGTCTGGTAAAGAATTGTATTTCATTGATCAGTTCTGCGGAGCCGAGAATCAGGCCGCCCAGTACTCTTCCTTGACCATCAATGTATTTAGTAGCTGAATGAGTCACTAGGTGAGCGCCCCACTTTGCCGGCTGCTGCAAATATGGTGATGCAAAACAATTGTCCACCACTAGGATTAAGTGATGTGCCTGGGCAAATTTTCCCGCCCACTCCAGATCGATTATTTCTAATCCAGGATTTGAAGGCGTTTCAATGAAGAGCATCTTAGTGTTTGGCTTTACCAACTTGTCCCAGTTCTGATAATCTGAAATATCACCGTAAGTAGAAGTGATGCCCCACTTAGGAAAAAGACGGGTAAGTAATTGATGTGTAGATCCAAATAAAGAGCGTGCAGCTAGCACATGATCTCCTTGCTGAAGCAAGGAAGCCATACTCCCAAACATAGCAGCCATTCCCGAAGCAGTGGCAATGCCATCTTCTGTACCTTCTGCAGCGCAGACTTTTTCGATAAGGTCGCTGGAATTGGGATTGGCATATCTGGAGTAGATGTTTCCCTGTATCTCATCTGCAAAAGTTGCCCGAGCTTCTTCGGCAGACTCAAAAGTAAAGCTGGAAGTCAGATAAATGGGCGCTGAATGCTCGCGTTGGTTGGATTTGGAAGGGGCAATCCTTACAGAATTCGTTTCGAAGTGCTTACTCATTTTTATTAGATTAAGATGATCAATAACAAAATCGGGCAGATTTGAGAAAATCAAACCCGTAAGCGGAATTCGAACTAAAAAAGGGGTTAGTTGTGAAGTAAGCCAATCTATAGTTCCCGCGTGGGGTAGGATTTGGCACCTTTTCCTTTGCAGGAATGGTTGCCAGAGGGTCATTGAGCCTATTCTCTCGCCTCTTCTTTATAAATCAGTTGCCTGAAGTGAATGCAAATAAATGGGCTATGGAGCGAAATTCCAAATCCTTCTTCATCAATCGTTAAATTGATTCATGGTACGCTCTATTCCAATGGAGCAAAATCCCAGGATCATTTCAATGGCTTTGTCCATAATTAGCGGCAATTCTGCAAATTCATCCGGTGTGAATTTGCCCAAAACGTAGTCTATTTGACGGCCTTTTGGAAAGTTATCGCCAATTCCCATACGTAAGCGTGGATAATTTTGTCCTCCCGTGAGATCTTCGATGTTCTTAAGGCCGTTGTGACCAGCTGAACTACCTTTGACCTTCATTCTCAATTTTCCAAAAGGGAGGGCGACATCATCAACAATGACCAGTGTGTTTTCCTTGTCGATTTGCAACTCTTTCATCCAGTAGTTCATGGCCTTCCCGCTCAAATTCATGTAAGTGGTAGGTTTGATTAAATGAACCGTTCTGCCTTTATGTTTAATTTCACTTTTGAAAGCCAATCGATCGCTTTTCCAACTGGCATCTTTTTGGTCGGCCAGGCGATCAAGAGTCAGAAATCCAATGTTGTGACGGGTGAGTTCATACTCGGGTCCAATATTTCCCAGGCCAATAATTAAGTATTTCATCTGTATAATTTTTGTTTTTTAAAGGTCAGATGGAATCTCGCTCTATGAATAATCATCCCGCTGTGAGTCGACCTCGATTTCATGTGTTTCTAATTTTTTTATGGTCAGATAGCCTGTCTCCCTTGATAATTATCCAGTTGTGTGACCCTTAGGGGGGATGTCCGTCTGCCTCATGCAGGCTCGATTTCATCATTAGGGCTATTTAGGCATCAAAATAAAAAATCCCGCCCGGATGAGGGCAGGATTTAAAATGAATTTCAATTGGCGATTAATCTTCGTCGCCACCTTTCTTACCTCTAAGTGCTCTTGGAATACCGATAGTCACAATAGAAACATTTGGGCTGGTAAGGATTTCGAATCCTTCAACTTTCAAATCTTCTACTTTGAATGATTTACCAAGATCCAGATTTGTTATATCTACAGTGATAAAGTCAGGGAAGTCTTTTGCAAGACCTTTTACTTTCAATACTCTAGTTTTCATTTCCAGCTTACCACCTTTTGCAATTCCTGGAGAATTACCCACAACTTTCACCGGGATTTCAAATTTGATGGGCTTATTCTCTGAATAAGCTACAAAGTCCGCGTGTAGAAGTGCTTCGCTTACTGGGTGGTATTGTGCGTCTTTTAGGACAGCTTTAACTATAGTTCCTTCGATGTTCAACTCAACCAAGTGAACTTCAGGAGTATAAATTAAGTCTCTGAACAGAATAATCGGAGAGTAGAAGTGAATCTGCTCCTTGATACCAGGACCGTAAACCACACAGGGAACATTACCTGATTCTCTGATCTCAGAAAGACTGGCACTGTCGAGATTTGCTCTTTTAAACCCTATAACCTCTAGTGTTTTCATATGTATTTGTATTAAATTGGTTCTTAAATAAATAAAGAACTGATAGATGTGTGTCCCGTCACTGCATGGATTGCTTTGGCGAAAAGATCAGCTACTGTCAGTACTTTGATTTTGGAGGATTGCTGCACGGGCGTGATTGTATCAGTAATGACCAGCTCTACCAACATGGAGTTCTCGATGTTTTCGTAAGCTTTTCCGGATAGGACTCCATGAGTGGCAATTGCTCTCACAGAATTGGCTCCTTTTTCCATGACGATTTGTGCGGCTTTGCAAAGTGTCCCTGCGGTATCCACCAAATCATCCACAAGTATCACGTCCTTTCCTTCTACATCACCGATTACCTGCATTGAAGCAATCTCGTTGGCTCTTTTCCTATGCTTATCACAGACGACCATTTCTACTTCAAAATGCTTGGCATAGGCCCGGGCTCTCGCCACACCTCCTACATCCGGCGATGCGAAAATCATATCCGACAGCCTTAGCGAATTCAAATAGGGCACAAAAATAGCTGATCCATTCAAATGATCCAAAGGTATATCAAAAAAACCTTGAATTTGTCCGGCATGAAGATCACAGGTCATGATCCTATCTGCACCTGCGGAGGTGATCATATTAGCAATAAGCTTCGCTGCAATGGATACACGAGGCCGATCTTTCCTGTCTTGTCTTGCATATCCGAAGTATGGGATGACAGCACATACTTTATAGGCACTCGCTCTTTTGGCTGCATCAATCATCAGACAAAGCTCCATTAAATTGTCAGTAGGAGGAGTTGTGCTTTGGATCAAAAACACAGTACATCCTCTGATGGATTCGTTGAAACTAGGCGAAAGTTCACCATCGCTGAACTTTGAAAGTGTCAGATCACCAAGTTTTTTGCCATAGTTTTTGGCAATTTTTTCAGCAAGAGATTGGCTGTTAGTGCCTGCAAATATTTTAACCTCGGACATGGTTCGGTAGGTTTTCGGAAAAGAAAATGTTTAGATAGGATTGGTAGCAAAAGTAGTAAAATTTGATCGGATGACTAAATGGTCTATTAATCCTTTCGGATAATAGGAAGAAAACACATGTATATTATTACAAGATGTCCTAGTTAAGCAGCTTCTTTCCGTGCTGATGGTGTAGACCGGTCACTTTTTAATCTTTAAGTCTTTTAATCACATGCATCTTTTAATATAACCACGGGCTTAAAGATCCGATCCTGTAAAAAAGTAATAAAAGAGGCTAATTTAAATGATTAGCCTCTTTTTTCATGTTATTTTAGGCTGCAGTAGTCAGAGATGTAAACCAAAACATATACATATGAAATTAAAACTTATACTATTAGTAACTCTTATCCCGATCTCTTTTGGAATTTTTGCGCAAAATGTTCCATCTCCAAAATCACATTTTGGGTTTGATATAGGGGACGATTATCAGCTTGCAAATTTCAGTCAAACAGAAGCTTATTTTCAGAAAGTAGCAGCTGCCAGCGACCGTGTCAAACTGGTGTCCATAGGCAAAACAGAATATGGGCGATCTCAGCCAATGTTGATCGTGACTGCACCGGCTAACTTTGAAAAGCTAGAACGTTATAAAGAAATTTCACAGACTTTGGCACATGCCGAAATCTCCAAGGAAGAAGCAGAAAAGCTTTCCGTTGAAGGAAAACCGGTTGTTTGGATAGATGGAGGATTACATGCCAATGAAGTCGTCGGTCCGCATCAATTGATCGAAACACTGTATCAATTGGCAGCTAGAAAAGATGAAGAAACGCTGAAGATACTCGAGGAGGTAATCATATTATTGGTCCATGCCAATCCAGATGGGATGGAAATCATGTCAGACTGGTACATGAGGAAGGATAAACCGGAAGAACGGGACCAAAACATCCCAATTCTTTATCAGAAATATGTAGGTCATGATAATAACCGTGATTTCTACATGAATAATATGAGCGAAGCGACTAATATGTCCCTGCAGCAGTACGTGGAGTGGATTCCACAGATTATTTACAATCATCATCAATCAGCCCCTGCAGGAACAGTTGTGGCAGGGCCTCCCTACCGGGACCCTTTTAATCATGTATTTGACCCGATGATTATTACCAGCCTTGATGCCGTAGGTGCAGCTATGATTAACCGCATGCATCAGGAAGACCGCCCGGGTTATACCCGTTTGGATGGGTCAGTTTTCTCTACTTGGTGGAATGGAGGTTTGAGAACCACACCTTATTATCATAATATTATTGGTATTCTAACTGAAATAATCGGGAACCCAACTCCTTCCAAAGTACCATTGGTACCAGAACGTCTCGTGCCAAACAATGGGACACCTTATCCTATTACACCGCAGGATTGGCATTTCAAGCAATCAATTGATTATTCCGTTTCCTTAAATTATGCCATCCTCAATCATGCAGTTAGGCATGGGGATGAACTTCTTTACAATATTTGGTTGATGGGCAGAAGATCCATCGAAAAAGGGAAGAAGGACAACTGGACAATGTATCCGAAATATGCCCAGGCAGTGGAAAATGAATTCAAGAAATCTCAGAAAAGTAAATCTGATGATGACGAAGAGGAGGCTTATTATGGATATAGGACAGGATTGCCTGCACAATTTTATGATTCAGTGTATACTGATTTGGCTAATCGGGATGCCCGGGGATATATCCTCTCTGCTGATCAGCCAGATTTCCCTACAGCTGTGAAATTTATGAACGCCTTGATAAAATCGGGGATTCTGGTGCAAAAGGCAGCAGAAAGCTTCACAGTTAACGGAAAAGAATATCCAGCAAATTCATTCATTGTGAAAACTGATCAGGCCTTTCGTCCACATGTTTTGGATATGTTTGAGCCTCAGGATCACCCTAATGACTTCCTGTATCCAGGTGGACCGCCTATCAGACCTTATGATGCCGCAGGCTGGACGTTGGTATTTCAGATGGGCGTTGAATTTGACAGGGTTATGGAAGATTTTGAAGGTCCATTTACCCGGATTCCTTATGGGGAAATTCAGGCCCCGCCTTCCAGATCTTTGACAAGTGGAAGCGGATATCTTCTAGATACCCGAAACAACAACAGCTTTATGGCAGTAAATGATTTGCTAAAGGCAAAAGTGAAAGTTTACCGCACCATTTCCAGTAGTAATGGGCTTCCTGCAGGGTCATTTTATGTGGATTCTAATGGTAAAAAACACCTGGAAAAAGCTTCCCAAGAGTACGGGGTGTACCCGGTTCCGGTGAATTCTATGCCAAAAGAAGCCAAGTTAATACAGCGTGCCCGAATTGGCCTCTATGATTACTATGGCGGATCTATGCCATCAGGCTGGACCCGATGGATTTTGGAACAGTTTCATTTTGAGTATCAATTGGTGTTTCCTGCAGAAATCGATGCTGGAGATTTAAATGATAAATATGATGTATTGGTGTTTATAGGCCCAGGAATACCAGATGCAGATTCAAAAAGAAATTCAAGGTCCCAGCCCAAGCCGGAAGAGATTGACGATAAATACCACCACATGCTTGGGGACTTCTCTGTAGAAAAGTCAGTGTCTCAGCTTAAAACATTTATAGAGAATGGGGGAGAAGTGATTTCCGTGGGTGCAGCAACAGATCTTGGATATCACCTTGGCCTCCCTGTAGCCGATGCATTGGTGGAGATAGGCCCCAAGGGTGAAGCCAAATCATTAAGTGGTGAGAAATATTATATCCCAGGTTCTGTATTAGAAATGCAGGTGGATAAGGACCAGCCTATTAATTACGGGATGGGCGAAAATTCCTATATCATGTTTAATAGAAGCCCCGTTTTCAAACTGGCACCAAGTGCAGCTAACCAAGGTGTGGAACCCATCGCTTGGTTTGGCGAAGAAGAGCCGCTTAGAAGCGGATGGGCGTGGGGGCAATCCTATCTGAAAAATGGAGTCACCGCCTATGAAGCTAAAATAGGTAAAGGGAAATTTTATGCTTTTGGGCCAGAGATTACTTTCCGGGGCCAGTCACATGGCACATTCAAAATGCTATTTAACGGATTGTACAAATAGTACGATAAATTTATTTCCTCCCATGCAATGGCTTAAACTCTATGAGGCTTGAAAGCTAAGGATGAAAAGAGTTTACTCCCTGAGAAGAATCAGAGGCTGTCATGAGGCAGCCTCTTTTTTCTTAAATTATAATTTCGAGTGTGAAGCATACAAAGGGAGACGCAAATTAAGAGCAAGCTCTTTAGTCATATTTCTGCACTACAGTATAATTTGAAGTGTTTTGACTCAAATATCCGCTGCAGGAGAACTCCGAGTTTATCAAAGGCAGGAATTCAAGCCCTTTTTCCAAATGCACTTTCATCTTCGTTGGAAAGTCCTAATTCATGAATGTTTTTATTTAGTCATTCGGTTGACGAAATAATTTAATTATTCGTTCCTTCAAGGTGGAATCACGTAAGACTCAATAGTAATTGAAAATTCTTTGTTTGTCTTTAACCAGGTCTGCATTAGGGATCCTAATACTTGTACACCACTGCGTAGATTGACTAATTCATATTCTGGGTTTAACCTTTCGCTTAAATAAATGGACTCATACCTTCATTATGCACATGCTGAACTTGCGCTTTGGCAATATCAAATGAAAAAATCTCCAACTATCGGTGGACGTCTTACACATGGAATTCAGGACAAAATCAATAGCTGGATTCCAGATAAAGTGCATAAGGCTATCACGATAGCTATCGAGAATATGGTAAAAGTGGTCATAGCAGGTTCTTCCTGGATCGTGCCCAAGCCCAGGGCAGAACTATCGTTAAAGGACCGTGAGCAAATGGTGCGCAAACGAATTAACTGGTATAGAAGCACAGCATCCATAGAAGGGGCCATTACTGGAGCTGGTGGCATTTTGATGGGTTTCGCAGATTTCCCCGCCTTCTTGACTATCAAAATGAAGATGCTTTTTGATATAGCGGCGTTGTACGGCTTTGATACCAAGGATTACAAAGAGCGGCTTTATTTGTTGTATATATTTCAACTTAGTTTTTCTAGCCAAAAGAGGAGAAACGAATTGGTGGGACTTGTGGAGAATTGGGGAGAATATGTGGAAACTTTACCCTCAAATCTCAATGAATTTGACTGGAAGACGTTTCAGTTGGACTATCGCGATTACATCGATTTGGCTAAGCTAGCGCAACTCATTCCTATTATTGGGGCTGGAGTAGGGGCTATAGCAAATTACCGGTTGACCAATCTTTTGGGACGCTATGCTATGAATGCGTATAGATTGCGGATATTAGAATAATTTTAATAAAAAGTAAAGTACGTTATCATGGATTCTCAGAAACATCTATTCAGTCTTGATCCGGATATTCATTACCTCAATTGTGGATATAAAGCTCCACTTTTGAAAGCTTCGGAGCAGGCGGCAATAGAAGCATTGATCAAAGAAAGGAACCCTACATGTATAGCCCCGGAAGATTTTTTTACTGGAGCCAAAGAGGTTAAGAGCCATTTTGCAGCGCTTGTAAATTGTGATCCATTGCAGGTGGCACTTATACCGTCTACATCCTATGGTTTTGCCACTGCCTTAAATAACATACCATGTGATCTTGGAAAGCATGCACTTGCACTGCAGGATGAGTTTCCAAGTGGCTATTTTTCCTTGCAAACTTGGTGTGAAGACAATCAAGCAGAACTCCGGCTGATAGGGCCGGATAAAAATGCAGCTTTTCCGGGAGCAAACTGGAATGATCGGTTGTTGGAAAGCATAACTTCAAAAACAGCAGTGGTGTTGATGTCCAGCATTCATTGGATGAACGGACTGAAGTTTGATCTTGAGGCAATAGGTCAGAAATGTAAGGATGTAGGAGCTATGTTTATTGTGGATGGGACTCAATCTACTGGAGCTGCTTTGATGGACGTGAAGCGATTTAAGATCGATGCGTTGATCTGTGCCACCTATAAATGGCTTTTTGGGCCTTATGGGCTTGGCATTGCATACTTTGGTCATGAATTTAACAATGGTAAGCCTCTGGAAGAGTCCTGGTTGAACAGGACTAATTCTCAGGATTTTGGAAATCTTACCCGCTATGACCCTGAGTATACCGAAGAATCAGGACGATACAATGTTGGCGAAATGAGTAATTTCATCCTCCTTCCTATGCTCAATCAGGCGCTTAAACAGCTTAATTCATGGACCGTTCCGGAGATTGAGCGTTATTGCAGGAATCTTTCAGCTCCATTGCTTACTTATTTGAAAAATGCAGGAGTCAAGTTGGAGGATGAGCGCTATTTTTCTCATCATCTTTTTGGCCTAAAGCTTCCAGTAGATGTTGATTCAGATGGTTTAAAGAATCGTCTTGGGGAACAAAAAATTTATGTTTCCAATCGCGGAGGGAATATACGTGTATCAATAAATGTTTTTAATACACCGGAAGATATTGAAGCGTTGATTCAAGCTATTGATTCAAGTAGAAAAATGTCCAATTAGAATTCCTTTGGATGGAATTAAAGTTGCCAATTAATAAAAAAGCCCCTAATCTTGCAATTAGAGGCTTTTGTTGGTCTACCAGGGCTCGAACCTGGACTCTTCTGAACCAAAATCAGACGTGTTGCCAGTTACACCATAGACCAGTTTAAGTAGACTTATCCGCCTTCTGCTTTAAAGTCTCACAAAGGTAGAATCTTACTTCATTTTTTCCAAATCCACATTCAATATTTTCATGTATACATGCTAAATCACTAGGTTTCAGCAGAATTAATTCGATCCAAAAATTCACTAAAGCAAGTTTTAAACTATTTGAATCTAATATTTTGATGTAGAATTGAATGTGTTTAATTATGAAACTATTAATTGTCAATGAGTTGTATTGATAAATTGAAAATATTTATCCACTATTGCGGTAATATTTTGAATTCACTTATAAACCACTAACAACTATGCAAATTGACAAATTAGAAAAAGTATTTCCTGAAACTATTCAGAAGCTAGCAAAATTTGACGCAGGAACAACTTTGACGCAGGAGCTTGAATGGTGTTGGAACAGTTTCAAATATGATAACAATCCAGTAGGATTGATCGAGAAAAGCCGGGCCGCTCTTGTATTGCTGAAAGAAGCCAAGGAGAGAAACAGCAGATCTGTGTCTAGCAAATTGATCGAAAATCTTGAAAAGGGCTTAAATAGGGTATGAAAAAAGCCCCGGAATGCGGGGCTTTCTTAATTTTTGTCGGTGGAGGTAATTATTCTCCTACCACGATGAATTTAACTTCAGACTTCACTTCTCTATGAAGATCAACTTCTGCAGCAAATTCTCCAGCACCATCCACAGGCATGTTGATAGAGATTTTCTTTCTATCTATATCGATGCCTTGAGAAGCCAATGCATCAGCAATCTGAAGTGTGGTAACTTTACCGAAAATTTTACCTGATTCACCGATTTTGGCTTTAATTTCCAAAGTCAATTTTTCAAGTTTCTCAGCAATACCTTCTGCTTCAGTTTTGATTTTTTCCGCTTTGTGAGCTGCTTGTTTAATGTTTTCCGCAAGAATCTTCTTGTTGGAACCTGTTGCTAAAACTGCATATCCTGATGGGATTAAGTAGTTTCTTCCATAACCTGGCTTTACACTGACCAAGTCGTTTTTATAACCAAGACCTTTGATGTCTGTCTTTAGAATGATTTCCATTTGTAATGTTCTTTTGTGATTGGACGATACAAGAAATTATTTCAAACCATCGGTTACGAATGGCAACAAAGCCAAATGTCTTGCTTTTTTGACGGCCTGAGCCACTTTCCGCTGGAATTTTGCAGAGTTTCCAGTCAATCTTCTAGGAAGAATTTTTCCTTGTTCATTGACAAACTTCAATAAGAAATTAGGGTCCTTGTAGTCAATGTACTTAATGCCGTGTCTCTTGAATCGGCAATATTTTTTTCTGATTTCGCCTCTATTGATTGGCTCGTTTACTAGTGTCATTTCGTGGCTTCCTCCTTAGCTTCTACTTTTTTGTTAAATTCTCCTTTTCTCCTTCTTTCTGCATAAGCAATTGAATGCTTATCCAATACAGTAGTCAAGAATCTCATCACTTTCTCATCTCTTCTAAATTCTATTTCGAATTTGCGGATGATAGATGGATCTGCCTTGAATTCAACCATAACGTAGAAACCTGTAGTCTTTTTGTCAATAGCATATGCCATTTTCTTAAGACCCCAATTTTCCACATTAATAACGTCTGCCCCCTCTTCTTTTAACAAGTTTACGAACTTGTCGACAGTATCCTTCATCTGAACATCAGACAAAACGGGAGTTAAAATGAATACCGTCTCGTAATTTCTTTGGAACATTTTTTTTAATGTGTTTAAGGAATTTAATAAACAGACCGCAAAAGTATGGTAAATCTAGCTGTATTCCAAATAGATGCCTTGAATTTATGGAGGATTGTTGGCTATCTACCTGACCCTTCTAGGACAATCTTTTGTGAATACAAGATCGAGGATCTTTCTATCGGAGGCATGTTTCAGGGCTACGCCCCTTGAAGGCTTTATCAGATGATTTTTTTCTACGAAGAGGGCAGAGCTATGCCCCTGGGTTGTAGCCGCAGTGTCGGTCTGCGAACTGAACACTGATCACTGCGACTTGCTCCTACTTCCTGCTTCCTGCTTCTCACCTTATCCTTCCTACTCAATACTGCTCCTGGCCAACAGTCCACAACACCTCCATTCTTAAACCCGGATTATGAATTAGGATTCGTAGTAGCCTGTCCCGATCTAATATCGGGAAGGATTTAAAGTGCAAGAAAATCAGGCTGTTTGGAGATGGAGGCATAGCACCGCTATGGTGAGATCGAAAACAGAAACAAAGTGACTGATTTTGAAGCAGTTTAAAGCCGTAATAGATTGTCTAATGCATATTTCGGGTTAAACAAACAAACCTCCCGAAGGAGGCTTGTTTGTCTGTTTCAGTAATGAGAATAAAATGCCGTTACTATGGGCCCATTCACATCATTTAACTGAGAAAGATTTAGAACCAATCTGGTAATTATCGATAAAGACACGTACCTGATGGGGGCCTGACACATAATCAGAACCTTTTTCATAGTAGAAGGTCAGATCCTGCTCTGTATTGTCGAAGATGATTTCCTGCTTTACAGTATAAAACTGCTCCGCTCCATCCATCATGAAAGTACCAGAACCTTTGGCTACATCAAAGATAGGTTGCTCGTTTGGCGCCAGGACTTGCACATAAATATTCCGTGGACCTTTCTCCGCTACTTTGTTGTCCGCTAGGTTGAAGCTAACTTTAATACGTTCAATTTGACGGTTTTTGAAATCTTTGGTAGTTTCTACTCGCTCTTTACCACGCGAATTTACAGCCGCTATTTCAATGTTTTCCGCTTTCAGCATGGAAGCTACATCGACTTTCGCTTGAAGATCTTCTTTCTGAATGTTCAATTGCGCAACCTCTTCCTCTATTTTGGCCTGTGTAGTCTTAAGGTCTTGATTTTCAGTAAAAAGCTGCTGGTTCATCGCACGTAATTCAAGAATTTCTTGATCTTTTTCCTGAATTAACCCATTCGAAGTTTTGATTTTAGCATTCAATGCGGATATCTCCGACGCACTTCGCTGTTTTGAAGAATTTCTCTCTGCGATCAACTGATCCCGGGCTTCTTCCAACGCTTTTACATCTCCTCCTAACTTATCAATTTCTTGAATTCTCAGATCCAATTGATAAGTCACTGAGTCCAGTCTTTTATTTAACTCATTGTTTTCGGTTGAAAGCAATAAAATTTCCTCGGTCTTCTTAGTTCGGTCTCTATAATCTGTGAAGAGCTTTATTCCACTGATGATTACTAATAGTACAAGGACGATGATGATGATATTTTTTCCCTGATCTTTTTTCTCAGGTGGCCTTTTGTCAAATTCAGTAGTCATAGTCTTTCATTAATATGGTTCGAATGTTTATTGTTAATAATTTATGAAAAGTGGATTGTAATCAAGCTTTTTGAGTATCCTACTTTCCCTGATTAGCAATATTTAGACCAAAGTAAACAAAAGAAATTAGTATCCTAATAGTTAATCAGCGACGATCAAAAAGTTAGGCTAGTTGAGTATAAATGCGTTGATTTCCTTTCTGTTATAGTTGAAATAGCTCAATGTTCTTCTTTTATTTTAGCTAAAGGAAATCGTGCTTGTTCATAAGTCCATTATATAATGGGACTTTGGCCCTGGAAAATCAAAATATACAATGCCACATTCAAAATAATCAAGACTTAGCTTTACCATTTGATGTACTTTTATTTCTTCCCAAGCTCTGTTCATGTCTTTGGACCAATGAATATCCCCAATGACTATAATCGAAGTAGGCAATATCCTGGTCACCAAGTTGTTGAAGTAACTGATCGTAGCATCATAAGTGTGTGTGGCATCGATCAGGACAAAATCAATGTGGTTGAGTTCGGCAAGCAATTCCGGAAGCGTATGGTGAATGTCGCCTTCAACTATTGTAAGATTTTTAAAGTTACTCTTTGGTTTTGCAATGGTGACAAGGGATGCTGACGCTTCAAAAGTATACATTTTGCCCACTGTGATACGACTGAGGTATCTACTGGTAATTCCAACACAGGTTCCTAACTCTATTACTTGATTGGCAGGGGTTTGACTGCAGAAAAATTGGTAGAGCTGCGCATATTTTCTAGCGCTAGTGCTGTATTTTGTGATTTCAGAAACTTTACGTACTGAAGCTTTTAATCGCTTTGAACCCGCTCCCAGATCTTGGATTTCTATAGTTTTAGATAGGTTAAGGAGCTTATTTCTGTATGCTTCAATATCTAAATCTACTTCCTTGTGAACTTTCAAATAGCATTTTAACCCCTTGTAAATGGCAAATAATTTTGGGCTTTGAAGGGAGTAACCTTCTTCTTTTTTGAGCCAATAAGATATATATGACCGTAGCTGATATACCCTTTCTAGCAAATCAATTTTGAAAAATATTAGCGATCAATTGAAATTCAGGCACTAAAACTTCAAAGCTCTTGCCATCAAAAAGTTTTTCCATATAGTACACGCCTTTCATTTTGCCTAGACCTGATTTCAGATTACATCCTGATACATAGCTGTGGGATTCTCCTGGCTCTAGAATGGGCTGCTGTCCTACGACTCCATCCCCTTCCACCAGTTTGATTGCTTCAGCAGCATCAAAAATCTCCCATTTTCTTCTTAAAAGTTGTACAGTTTGGGAGCTTTTATTTTCAATGGTTACCTTGTATGTAAATACAAAATGATGTTGATGCGGACTGGAGAATTCCGCCTGATAAGTAACTTCAACACTTACTTGAATTCCGGACGTAACAGCAGTAACCATATTTTGTTCATTTGAAGCCATAAATATACAATTGATAGTTGGAAAGCCAATAAAAGCTTATGGAGATAAAAATAGAACCATCTTGGAAAGCTACTTTACAGGAAGTAGTTGACCAACAATATTTTAAGGATTTGGTAGCTTTTGTGAGAAAGGAATATGCAAGTAAGAAAGTCTATCCTTCAGGAAAGGATATTTTTAATGCTTTTAATCACTGTCCTATTGATCAGGTCAAAGTGGTGATTCTGGGACAGGATCCTTACCATGGGCCTGGTCAAGCTCATGGCTTGTCATTTTCGGTAAAACAAGGCGTAGCATTTCCGCCTAGTCTTCAGAATATTTTCAAAGAAATAGAATCAGATGTTGGGCAAGCTATTCCAGAATCTGGGGATTTGACCAGATGGGCAGATCAGGGCGTGTTTTTACTCAATGCCACCTTGACTGTACGTGCCCATCAGCCCGGGTCTCATCAAAATAAAGGATGGGAGCGCTTTACCGATGAGGTGATCCGTAAGATAAGCGAAACCCAAGATGGCGTTGCTTTCTTATTATGGGGGGCGTATGCCCAGCGAAAATCATTATTGATCGATGAGAACAAGCATCTCGTGCTGAAATCACCCCATCCCAGCCCTTTATCAGCTTACAGAGGATTTTTTGGGTGTAAGCACTTCTCCAAAACAAATGAATATTTAATGAAAAGAGGAAAAGTTCCTATAGGTTGGTAATAAAAAAAGCCTCCAAAGATATGATCTCTGGAGGCTTTTATTAATTACACCTTATTGAATTTGGTTGTCTTCGTTTGGTGCCGGAATAGGTTCATCATTAAGTGGATCTGAAGATCCTGATTTCTCATCCTCATCTTTATTTACAAGCTGGGGACCTTTTACATCTGGCTTCTTATTGGTATAAGCTTGATAAGTAGTCTCTTTATCAAAAGGTCTCTTTCCGATCAAGCGCTCCAGATCAGATTGGAACAGGATTTCCTTTTCAAGAAGCTCATTGGCCAAGATTTCAAGTTCTTTAATCCGATGTGTCAGAAGTTCTTTAGTACGCTCGTAAGCTTTGGAAATGAGTTTTCTCACCTCTTCATCTATTGTCTCAGCCGTGGTTTCTGAGTACGGCTTAGTCATTTTGTAACCATCGCTCTTGGAGTCATAGAAAGAGACATTACCAATTTTGTCATTCATGCCATATACAGACACAATAGAGTAGGCCAGTTTAGTTACTCTCTCAAGGTCGCTTAATGCGCCTGTTGAGATTTTTTTGAAAATTATCTCCTCAGCAGCTCTACCTCCCAGTGTCATACACATTTCATCAAGAAGCTGCTCTGTCTGATATAGAAACTGTTCCTTAGGAAGATATTGTGCATACCCAAGTGCGGCTACTCCACGTGGTACTATACTTACTTTGACCAATGGATCAGCATGCTCAAGAAACCAACCTGCCACGGCATGACCAGCTTCATGGAAGGCAACAATTTTCTTTTCATCTGGAGAAATGATCTTATTTTTCTTCTCCAAACCTCCAATTACACGATCGACGGCATCCTGGAAATCCTGCATGTCCACCGCATTTTTATTTCGTCTGGCAGCGATTAAGGCTGCTTCGTTACACACGTTTGCAATCTCAGCACCCGCAAAACCTGGAGTCTGTGCAGCACATTTCTTTGGATCAACATCGTCGGCAGTCTTAATTGGCTTCAAGTGAACCCTGAAGATAGCTTCTCGACCATTGATGTCAGGTTTATCGATAGATATCTGTCTATCAAATCTTCCAGGTCTTAATAGTGCGCTATCAAGTACATCTGGTCGGTTGGTCGCCGCTACCACTATTACACCGGTGTCTGTACCGAATCCATCCATCTCCACAAGAAGTGAGTTCAATGTATTCTCACGCTCATCGTTAGAGCCTGGCATTTGACCCTTGCCCCTGGATCTACCGATTGCATCTATTTCATCTATAAAGATGATACAAGGCGCTTTTTCTTTCGCCTGCTTGAACAGATCACGAACACGTGCAGCACCTACACCCACAAACATTTCCACAAAGTCGGAACCCGAAAGTGTAAAGAAAGGAACGCCAGCTTCACCGGCTACTGCTTTGGCAAGCAATGTCTTACCTGTACCCGGAGGGCCTACAAGTAGCGCACCTTTAGGGATTTTACCGCCAAGTTTGGTGAATTTGCCCGGGTTTTTCAGAAATTCTACAATTTCCTGAACTTCTTCTTTTGCTTCATCTAATCCTGCCACATTGTCAAAAGTAATTTTGACTTTGTTTTCTGCATCAAATAGCTGGGCCTTTGATTTTCCTACATTGAATATTTGCCCGCCAGGTCCGGAAGGCCCTGCCATTCTGCGCATCATAAACCAGAAGAGGACAAATAGTAGGATCAAGAAACCGAAACTGCCAAAGTAACTGCTCCAGTTTTCTTCAGTGGCTACTGAAAGTTCTATCCGTTGTTCTTCATCTACTTGCGCCTGTAATGCATCATAATCATTGGCAAATTTCTCCACCGAAGCCACTTGAAATGAATAATGGGGTCCCGCAGGATTAAAGAAGCTGGAATTTGAATCCAGTTCGGTGTTATATTTTCCTGTGGCAGCCTCAGGTTTTAGGGTGATATCTACCCGTTCCATGTTTTTCACCATGGTCACTTTAGCCACGTCACCTTCCAGGTACATGTCTTCGAATCGCTTCTGCGTAATGTCTATTACAGAATTTCGATTTTGAATCCATGTAAGACCGAGAAGCACCATGACCGCAGCAATGATCAACCAAAGCTGAAAATTTGGTTTTTGAGGTGTTTTAGGTACAAACTTTTTGCTTTTATTCTTAGTATCGCTCATTATCTATTATGGTAATTCTACAAACTTATGGTAAAACGGAAGGAAATGATGAAAGTTTAATACAATCATCCAATTCTGGTAACTTTTGCATCGCCCCAGAGTTCTTCCAATCCATAGAACGCTCTCTTATCTTTAAGGAAAATATGGGCAACAACGTTCACATAATCTACGAGGATCCATTGTCTTCCATTTTTACCTTCAGTTTTCCAAGGATAGCCTTCGCCAGCTTTAATTACTTGTTCCTCTATAGAATCTGCTATCGATTCAATTTGAGTATCAGAATTTCCAGAGCAAATGACAAAAAAATCAGTAACTGTATTTTTTATGTTTCTTAAATCCATCACTACAATATCGGAAGCTTTTTTCTCTTCCATACCCTTGATAATTACTTTGCTCAGCTTCTCTGCTGTCATATTATTCATTTAATTTTGCAAATACTGGAAAACTACTCATTCTTTCCCAGCGAATTCAGAATCTATGTATAAAATTCTTGCCAACACGACTTTTTTAGGGAAAGATGTTCATTTCCTGCCAGAGTGTCATTCTACCAATGACACAGCACTAATGCTGATCAAAACCAGTCTTGCCCAAGAAGGATCAATTGTCGTCTGTGATCACCAAAGCAAAGGTAAAGGACAACGCGGAAATAGTTGGCATTCAGAAAGAGGAATGAACCTGACTTTCTCATTAATTCTTAAGCCGGGGTTTATGGATATTTCGGAGCAGTTCTATCTGAACATGACAATTTCAAATAGCGTAAGGACATTACTCCAAGATTACGTACCCGGAATCAAGGTAAAATGGCCGAATGATTTAGTCATTCCGGGCTTTGGAAAAATCGGTGGGATCTTGATTGAAAACACTTTTTCAGGTGAAGGTTGGGAATACGCAGTAGTCGGAATTGGCATCAACATCAATCAAGAAGAACATCAAGTAAAGAAGGCTACATCTCTCAAACAAGTGACAGGAAGTCATTTTGATTTGCAAGAACTATTCAGACTCATGGTAGCACAGCTCGAACAAGGTTACATTCAATTGAAAAAAGGAAGATGGAGCCACATCAAATCAGTATATCTCAATAATTTATTTTTGTATGGAGTCTGGAGCGAATTCACTGCAGGAGATAAACCTTTTTTAGGAAAAATTGTTGGGATTACAAATGAAGGCAAATTAGAAGTATTATTGCAAGGAGGTGAAAAACAGGTGTTTGGATTGAAGGAAATTGTCTTTGGGTCCTATTAGCCGATTTTAGAATCCAAATTTTATACGGTACCTTTGCAAAGTTTTAATAGAAATTAATTGATCAACTAAGAATATTATGTCTGAGACTACATCGGAAAAGTTCACTCAATACAAAGTAAAAGATATTTCCCTCGCCGAATGGGGACGAAAAGAAATTAAACTAGCAGAAGCTGAAATGCCGGGATTAATGGCATTACGGGAAGAATATGGTGCTTCTCAGCCACTCAAGGGAGCAAGAATAGCTGGATGTCTCCACATGACTATTCAAACTGCCGTTTTAATTGAAACATTGGTAGCCCTTGGTGCTGAAGTGACCTGGTCTTCTTGTAATATTTTTTCTACGCAAGATCATGCCGCTGCAGCCATCGCTGCTGCAGGTATTTCAGTATATGCTTGGAAAGGCCTAAATGAAAAAGATTTTGATTGGTGTATTGAGCAGACTTTGTTCTTTGGAGAAGATCGTAAGCCTTTAAATATGATTCTTGATGATGGTGGTGATCTTACCAACATGGTTTTTGATCAATACCCAGAGCTAGTAACTGGTATTAAAGGATTGTCTGAAGAGACCACAACAGGTGTACACAGGCTATATGAGCGGATGAAGAATGGCACACTCCCTATTCCGGCTATAAACGTGAATGATTCTGTAACTAAGTCCAAGTTTGACAACAAATACGGCTGTAAAGAGTCTTTGGTGGATGCAATCAGAAGAGCTACAGACGTGATGATGGCAGGTAAAGTAGCTGTAGTAGGCGGATATGGTGATGTAGGTAAAGGCTCTGCAGCTTCATTGAGAGGTGCTGGCGCAAGAGTAATAGTGACAGAGATAGACCCGATCTGTGCGCTTCAGGCTGCTATGGATGGCTATGCTGTGAAGAAAATGTCAGACGCGGTGAAAGAAGCTGATATTGTGGTGACCGCTACCGGAAATAAGAATATCATTACAGAGGAGCATTTCCGTAAGATGCGGGACAAAACCATCGTATGTAATATCGGTCACTTCGATAATGAAATAGATATGGCTTGGCTTAACAAGACATATGGCAATACCAAAATCGAGATCAAGCCTCAAGTAGATCTATACAACATAGATGGAAACGAAATCATTTTATTGGCAGAAGGCCGATTAGTGAATCTAGGCTGTGCTACAGGTCACCCTTCATTTGTGATGTCCAATTCGTTTACCAATCAGACCTTGGCTCAACTGGAACTGTGGAACAATACAAACGAATACAAGCCTGGTGTGTATGTGCTTCCTAAGCATTTGGATGAAAAAGTGGCTTCCTTACACCTTGCTAAGCTTGGAGTTGAACTGGAAACACTTTCTCAAGAGCAAGCCGAATATATCGGAGTGACTGTAGAGGGACCTTTCAAACCGGAATATTATAGATATTAAAAAACAGTGCCTGTTACAAGTAAAACCCCGGAGGATACCTTCCCGGGGTTTATTTTTTTGGTTTTATAACCACTAAGAGCGCATAAAGGATGACGCAGAGACCGCTGTTAATAAGAAATCTTTGAGGTCTTTTTTAACCTCGAAGATTTTCAACAAGGTAAAAAGGTTGTTTTTAATCACTAAGCGCAGCAGGACACACAAAATATGTTGCCATTTGAAAGCCATCCTCTTCGGCTATTTGGTCAGTACATTGTGGAGATAAGGATTTTTATAAAAAAACTACTCTGATGGAGGATTTAGCAAAAGCTGCTTTCCATCAGGAAGTGTGACAGTTGCAAATACAGAACAGCTATCTGGTAGGGCTTCATAAGTAAGTGTATAATTGACTTCTGGGTTTCCTCCACGTGAGACCATCCATGTTTCACCCCCAACTTTAGGAAGCGTTTGGTCGTTCTTATAACAGCCCACTTCATGCTCTTGCGCAGGAGTGAAGGCCATGTTAAATGCTCTTCCGGCAGGATTTATACCATTAATTGTCCCTACAGAAAAGATTTTTGAGAGTGAAAAATTTACAAGTGTATCTATTGTATTTAATGAATCGCCAATAGCAAGTGTGTCACTAACTATAAGCGTATCAAGTGAATATAGCCGTTTGTGGGTAATTTCTCCGTTGAAAGTCGTAGTTAAAATCTCGTTGGATAACTGCGTTAAACCTTCAAATCTTTCTGATACTGTAACGGAATCCATGGCAAAGAAATGACGTCTTCCCTGAATCGAATTCAGCTCAAAAATATAATTATCGTACTCCATGTACCAGCTTTTGACATTACTTGAATCGTTCTGCGTAAAACTTAATAAAAGCTTGCCCAGCCTATTCTGGGCTTCTGGAGTTGTACAGCTAGAATCTGAGCTGAAGTCCAGTGTCACCTGTCGGTTCAATTCATCCAGTGAAATCTTGGGGCAGCCTGGAAGGCCAAGAGAATCAGCTTGTTGGTATTCTTCCCAAGAAATCATAGCGTAATACAGACTCTCACCCCACACCTCCGAAACACCGAATAATTGGGAGGCCTCTATGGGTAGGTCAGTTTGAATTATTTTATCTTCATCTTCTCTGCAGCTTATCAGCATTGGGATAAGGATAAAAAGGACAAGTGATATTTTTCTCATGAATGGCTTAAATAGTATCCGTATAGATAGGTTAGCTTCTTTCAATTACCAAGCCGAAATAACTATCTTCGGATAAAACGATAAACCGCAAATTTATGATTTTAGCAGAAGGAATGCTTAAGCCAGGAGCATTGAACGGAAAAAATATAATAGTAACCGGTGGTGGAACTGGTTTAGGACGGGCAATGAGTGAATATTTTTTGGACCTCGGAGCGAATTTAGTAATCACTTCAAGAAAGCTTCCTGTCTTACAAGAGACTGCCGATCAAATGATGAAAGCTAAAGGAGGCAAAGTCATTGCGCTGGAATGTGATGTACGTGAAATCGATCAAGTGGAAGAAATGTGGCGAAACGCTACCCTACATTTGGGAAAGATAGATGTCGTACTGAACAACGCCGCAGGTAATTTTATCAGCCCAACAGAGCGGCTATCTACCAATGCCTTCAATACGGTTTTGGATATCGTGTTGAAAGGTACCTCACAAGTCACGTTGACCGCGGGCAAAGATTGGATAGCCAAGAAACAAGAAGGTGTTTTCTTAAATATAGTCACGACGTATGCCTGGACAGGATCAGGATATGTGGTGCCATCAGCGGCAGCTAAAGCCGGTGTATTGGCAATGACCAGATCACTGGCTGTAGAATGGGCCAAATATGGGATCCGGTCCAATGCGATAGCTCCTGGCCCATTTCCAACAGAAGGAGCTTGGAGCCGCTTATTGCCCGGTGATTTGGCAAAGAAATTTGATCCGGCAAAGAAGGTTCCGGTAGGACGTGTGGGACAGCATCAGGAACTTGCAAACCTTGCAGCATATTTGGTGTCGGATTATTCCTCCTACATGAATGGGGAAGTGGTGACTATCGATGGGGGCGAATGGTTGAAAGGGGCAGGAGAATTTAATAATCTGGACCAAATTCCGGATGCGATATGGGATATGATGGAAGCTTCAAGAGGAAAAAAGCCATGAGCCCCAACCTGATTTGGGGCTATCTCAAAGCAAAATGGAGGATGAAGTGGAGCTAATGATCCATGGATAACTCATCTTCCACTGACTTGTTCTTTTCTACTGAATCTTTTATGCTCTTCTTTAGCGATTGATCAAGATTTTTGGTTTCTTTTCGGATCAGCTGTATCAGCTTTTTAGCCTCATCAAGATGGTTCTCATTTTCAAGAATTTCTAAAATTCCCAGAATGTTGGCTACACGGGCCCTCAGAGTATGTGACTGTTCAAAGGCGAGTTCATTCAGAAAACTATGATGTTCTTTGAGGAGTGTTCCCTCTTTCCTTCTATCTGAAATGTCAATAATGCATCCTAAAATCTTCTTAGGATGTCCTGTGGTTGACCATTCTATGGTTTTAGCGTATCCTAATGCCCAAATCGTCTGATCATTCTTAAAATTTATCCTGAAGTCTTTTTTAAACGGAATATTCCCTTGTGTCTTGAAATGCGTAGAAAGATCTTGGGTTAACTTTGGGAAGTCCTCTGGATGAATATGCTTTTTCCAAGATATGGGATGTGGACCGGATAATTCATCTTGCGTATAGCCTAGCATCTGACCTATCCCCTGACTTAAGGAATCAGTTGGTCTGGAATATTCAAATTCCCAAAAACCTACTAATTTATCTTCTAGCAAGGTATCAATGATCGAAGGATTAGTAGTAGTGACCCCTTCAAACAAATCATCCATATCTATATAGACTGAAGAAGGGGTTCTTATCGGGTGCCCAATTCCGTGGCAGGTTCCACTGTCTTTTGAAATAAAAAAAAATTCCCACTTGGTCAGGATATATTCTCCGGTCAAGTGTTCAAGCTTATGAAGTATTACCGTGAATGAAGGATGTGAGTTTCTATAAGCATTGATGCGCTGTGATTCATACTTACTCCAGTCTGAAGCCATAAAACAGTCACCAAAATAAATTGGCTGTTGACGACTGATTTTGGCTGTTATCTGCACGGCTTCCTGTTCTGAAAGAAGTATTCTTCCAGTAGTGTCCAAAGCGACCTGAAGGAAATATTCAGAATCCTTCGCCAAATGACTTACAGCTTGAATTGCATCAAAGTTGTCCATAAAGCAAAGATAGATGATGCAGGATTATTATTTTTTAAAAAGCAAAAATTATTATCTGAACCACATAAATATTTATTTTAAATCAAATTTCTAGTGAATCAAATTTCCAGTAAATCATATTTTCTTTACCGCCTTCATAGCATTGTGGTGATACGGAATAGCCCTAAAAATATCCAGAAATAGCAGTTGGACCATATGATAACAAATAACAATTTAAGTAGAGAAAATTGGTATAAGTATAGGCTCCAACTGATTAGCCTTTTCGTTATATTTAACTATTCGTTTTTAATCAAATTTTAAAGTTTATGCTAAAAAAATGCTGTTTAGGAATGGGCTTATTCTTTCTGGTTTTTTTTGTCCAGGCCCAAGATCAAGAAAAATTTGTTGACACCACTGCCTTAATGATATTGGACAAAATGAGTGGTGTCATTGGAGAATTAAAATCGGTCGGTTTTAAATCTACGATAGCACGTGATGTTGCTTACTCTGATGATTTTTACATTAAAGAATTCACTTCCAGTAAAGTGAAGATCACCGGTCCGAATAAGTTCTCAATTCGTGTTTTGGGAGAGCATAAAGATGATTTATATGCTTACAATGGGTCACAAGTAATTTATTATTCTTTCAAAAACAACATCTATACGGTGGCTGATGCTCCAGATAATCTGATTGAAACTGTGGATTGGTTGTATACTGACTTCAATATAGAAATGACTACAGCGGATGTGTTGTATCCATCATTTGCAACTGATTTAGTAGATAATATGGACTTTGTAGAATTCTTGGGAGTGACTCATATTGATGGAGAGCAAGTGTATCACATAGGGGCAGCCAATGAGCGCATGACGGTTCAGATCTGGGTGTCCGCTGATGCATATTATTTACCCAGAAAGACATTGATTACCTATTTAGAAGGAAAATATGCGCATCAACACGAAACCAATTTTACGGATTGGGAAATGAACCAGCAATATCCGGAACAGATATTTGAGTTTTTACCCCCACCCGGAGCAAGGCAGATCACCTGGATGAAGCAGGATTAAAATGAAAACACCATAAATCGAATCTGCCTGAAGCCAGTGATAACACGGAGCATTAGTATCCTTTATGCAGGCTCAGACATAAAAAAATAAACCATATGAAAGCTAAAAATATAAAATTGACACTTTTGTTGATGGGGTTGGTTGGGATGCTGATTATTCCTCAGATGGTAGAGGCACAACGAATGAGAGGCGGAGGAGCACGTGGGGGAGGAATGGCCCGTCCAGCGGCATCAAGGCCAGCACCCTCAAGAGCATCAAGCCATACAGCACAGCATGTAAATCGTCCAGCAACTAGACAGGACGTCCGAAGCCGTCCTGCAAATAGCAGTTCAAGAGCTACTATAAATGGAGGAGCATCTAGGGCAACTTCCAGCAGATCAAATAATAGTAGAGTTGCTAATATGAGTGGAAATAGATCTGGCAACAATATGGGCAATCGGACTACTACTGGAAATAGGGTAAACATTGATAACAGCAAAAATGTCAATGTGAATGTGAACAACCGGAACAACTACAATATAAGAAATACGCGGAATGTCGCTTACAGGCCTCCTTATCGCCCATACCCTAGGCCGCCTATGATTTGGGGCGGAGTAGGGTTTTACTGTTTCCGACCTTATTATTATCATCCATTTACGCCATTTTATTGGGGACCCATGTGGCATCCATGGGGATTCTTTATAGCTACACTTGCAACTACAGCTATCATAGTGTCAGTGGAAAATGAAAAATACCATTATGATGAAGGGGTATTCTATCAAGAATCAGACGGGGGATATGTCGTGGTGGAAGCCCCACAAGGAGCAACTGTCAAAGTAATCCCAAGTGATGCCCAGACAGTGGAAGTAAGCCCCACAGTAAATAATTACTATTATGGGGGCACTTTTTACGAAAAAGATAACGGGGAATATAAAGTTGTAGCGCCTCCTGCTGGAGCGACAGTCAATAAATTGCCTGAAGGAGCCGAGGAAGTGAAAGTAGGGGATCAGACGTATGTGAAATATGGAGATACTTATTATCAGCCCGTACAGGTGGATGGGGATGAAGGGTATGAAGTGGCTCAAGTAGAGCCTGTAGAAGGGGATGACTAGGAATAATTGCTTCAGGTGAATTAAAAAAGGGTCATCGAGACCCTTTTTTAATTTCATAATTAGCTGTTGACCTACTCGTTTTCTTTAGTCAATTCAGAAACGGGTCTGAAGTTACCTTCAGGAAGCTGTTCTGCAACCTCATCCTTTTCGAATGGAAATACTTCCACGATAGGGCTTTCTACAATGTCCGGAATTCGGAAGCTGACAAGCATATTGCTCAAGCTTTCCTGAATTCTATCAAATGCTTCTTTCACATCTGAAGCAGTTACGATCATGTATTGGGTAACTTTTTTCTCCTTGCCGCTATCTCCATCCGCTACCATGTAGGATATTTTACACTTGTACCAAATATCAGCATCTTCATAGAAGAAAACGTCTACAATATTACTTTTACTAATACCTGTCACCTGAAAATCTCCTCTGATCTGCGAAGCAAGACGGTCATAAAGTATCGCTTCAGCTTCAGTGAAGGACACTGCATCTACTAAGTACTGCTCAGATATATTCTTCAGCAGCCCTTGCTCATTTTCTTTTGCGTACTTGACTTTGCACAAAAACCAGGTTCTCATATATTATTACGATTAGAGTGTCGAAGGTAAAATTTATCCTTTGAAGGGCAAGAACTTTTATGGCAAATGGAGCAGGTTTTTGATAGATTAATATTTTAACTTATTGATAATCAAGTTTAATACTTTTAAAAAAAACCTTTTCAAAATCTTTCAATTGTGGATACGCGTATTTCAGGTAACATTAAGTAGAAGGAGTAAAATAAAAAAATGTAAATTATCGCAAACGAAAATCCATGTGGGAAAAAATCTGGTATAGTTTTCCAGTTCAATTATTTCTTCTTCATCTCCGAAAAAACCTGGGCTTAGTTGTTGTTTGGGTACTCTTGTGTGGCATAGTTCTGGAGTATTTTGGGGTTGTCCTCGGGATCCCCTTCCTCTTTTTAGATCCTGAATATCTTCATCAAGTTTCTTGGGTTAGTTTCATGCTCATGGGGGTAGGAGTGGCAGTGCTGACAATGGCGTTTCATATGTCTACCTACATTATGGACGCTAAGTACTTCCCGTTTCTAGCTATAGTCAACAAGCCGTTTATTCATTATTGCATAAATAACGGCGCTATTCCTGGCATTTTTTACATTATCTACATTTATAGATTTATAGTATTCCAATTAGGAAATGATCTTCCCAACGATTGGGAGGTTCTAAATTATTTTTTTGGTTTTGCTTTAGGGGGGGTAATTACCTATTCGTTGATCTTTTCCTACATTTCATTTACCAACAAAGACTTTTTCATTCTTTTTGCAGGTACTGTTGACAAAAAGCTTCGTAAGGTACGATTGACGAGGGCTACTGTCATGAGTCAATACAAGGATTTAAAAGCCCAAAAGTACAAAGTCCTCTATTACCTGAATCTTCATTTGCGCCCTGAAAAAGTGCGACCTGATATTTCACGCTTTGAAGGACCAAAACTCTTGCGCGTATTTGATCAAAATCATCTAAACCTGTTTCTCATCCAAGTTTTTCTGATACTTTTTATCTTGTTTCTGGGGTTTTTCAAGGAGAACCCATTTCTACAGCTACCTGCAGCAATGAGTGCCACACTGCTTTTTGGGATCTTGGTGATGCTGGTGGGAGCGTTAAGTTTTTGGTTGAGAAGGTGGGCGACTTTTATAGTTGTCGCTGCTCTTGTTCTAGCAAACTACTTTAGCAACTTCAATTTTTTAAACCGGCCGCATGAAGCTTACGGATTGGACTATTCTGTCCCACCTGTACCCTATAATTTGGCACATATGGATTCTTTAGTGTCCCCAGACACCGTCAAAATGGACAGAGAGAACATCTTAAAAATATTGGACAACTGGAAGTCTAAATTTCCATATGAGCAAAAACCCAAATTAGTCATCATAGCGGCAAGTGGGGGAGGCCAACGGGCAGCATTATGGACATTCAACATCCTGCAGAACATTTATAAGATCGATTCAGGTGTGGTCCTAAAACATACTGAGTTGATGACCGGAGCATCAGGAGGAGTATTAGGGGAGGCGCTTTTCAGGGAGATTTACCTCAGGTCGTTAAGTGATGAAACTGTAGATCCTTTGGATACTAGCTATTTGGACCAAATATCTGCTGATAATTTAAACCCAATTATTTTCACTCTTTTAGTGAACGACCTTTTAATCAGAAACCAGTATTTCAACTATAATGGCCGTAGATATTTAAAGGATCGTGGCTATGCTTTCGAAAATCAACTTAATCTGAATACTCTTGGAATATTGGATAAACCTATATCTGCGTATAAAGCCCCAGAATCTTCAGGTAGTATTCCTCTTCTACCAGTTACTACTCTGATTACCAATGATGGTAGAAAGCTGGTAATATCTCCTCACTCTATGTCATTCTTGGGTACTTCAATGCTGGGAGTTGCAGACGGGAGTGAAAAAAAGCAGACTATTGACTTCCTCCGTTTTTTCAGACAGCATGATTCTCCAAATTTAAGATTTTTGTCAGCCTTACGGATGAGCGCTACTTTTCCTTTTATCACACCTAATATTCAACTTCCGACCAATCCTATCATGGAAGTAATGGATACAGGTCTTTCTGACAACTTTGGCATTCAAGATGCCTTACGGTTCATGTACGTATTTCAAACCTGGATAAAAGCTAATACCGGTGGGGTGGTGTTAATTACCATCAGGGATTCTGAAAAGTCTCCTGAAATCCCGCCAAGTTTTCCTCCAAGAATTTTTGACAAAGTTTTTATCCCTTTGAAAAATGTATATGCCAACTTTGACAATGTGCAGACCATTCAAAACGAAGTACTTTTTAACTACATGGATGAATCAATGCCGTTTGAGCTGGAGCGGATAGAATTTGAATATGCACCTGAGAAAGTCCAAGCTGAAGAATTAACAGAAAGCCAAGAGACCATGCAGCGGGCCTCTTTAAATTGGAGATTAACCGCCAGAGAAAAGAAGTCCATCTTGGAAAGCGTTTTTACCTTAAAAAATCAACAATCATTAAGACGTCTGGAAGAGATTTTTACAGACAAGGATTTCATTCCAATAGACTCAATTGCTACTGCTATAAATGCTGGTCAATAAGCTAGTCCCCACTTCTTATATATGAAATGCATTAGCCATGCAGGCCCTATTAGGAGAAACTGAAGGTCACGCAGGAAAGTAGGTTTCTTGCCTTCTATTTTATGTCCATAAAATTGAAGGACCCATGCAATCAGGAAAATAACCAAACTAATGAACCCTAATTTTCCCGGGAAAACCAAATTAATAAAATCAGCTACAGCCAGGCACATTGCAGAAAAAAACAACATACCCAAGCTCAGGGGAAAAGACAGCATCAAGTAGTAGATCAATACTAACACTAGTACAATGGTGGCCCAATTGGCAAAGTTGCCCATAAATGACAGCAATTCGGGAAGTGGACCAGGAGGAATAGAGAAAATCAGTCCTACTATGCTGAAAAATATGGCCGGAACACAGAACCAATGAATTAGCTTGTTAGTATGATTTTGGTGGCTTAGCCCGTATTCATGAAATAATGCATCTATTTTCCTCATGGTGTTTTGGGGTTATATTTTGTAGTTTTATCAAATTACTAAATCTTCCATTATTTCTCTTTTACGGTATTAAATTGTTTCAGTATAGGTTGAAAATACGTATTTTGATAAAAGTATGACTGCAATGGATGCAGGTATCAAATTTAGACGGTTACATGGTGGTGATAGCATTTAGCAGATGGAAAAGTGGTGTTTGAAAGTGGAGCAGAAGGATAGAGTGGAACTTTCGGATAGGAAGGCAAAGCTGTAATAGATATTTTTTCTTAGATTCAAACTTTAAAATCACCAACCTCTGTTTGATGCACGGTCCCCCTCGTACTCCAAAAGTTTTCGATGCACTAATTCCCTTAGCTTTCCTGATTGTATTGTTGGTTTTGAATATTCAGGTCTTCGGTACTGACAGCTTACTGGGTTCTAATCAGATCGTCCTTATTCTTTCGTCAATGGTAGCCGCTTTGGTTGCAATCTTCCGATTGGGCTATAACTGGGAGACGCTTCAGGAGGGAATGATTAAAAGCATCAGTGCGGCAATGTCCAGTATTTTGATCCTCTTCCTGATAGGGGCTTTGGCGGGGACATGGCTATTAAGCGGCATTGTACCTGCAATGATTTATTACGGCCTGCAGATATTAAGCCCAGCGATTTTCTTGGTCGCTGCCTGTGTGGTAAGCGGGGTGGTTTCAGTGGCCACAGGTAGTAGTTGGACGACAGTGGCTACAGTAGGCGTGGCGCTATTGGGGATTGGCAAGGCATTGGGATTTGAAGAGGGAATTATTGCTGGAGCGATTATTTCAGGAGCATATTTTGGGGACAAAATGTCTCCGCTTTCCGATACAACCAATTTAGCTCCTGCCATGGCGGGCACAGATCTGTTCACCCATATAAGATATATGGCTAAGACCACGATTCCCTCTATTACGATCACATTGCTTCTGTTTATAGTAATAGGATTGAATTACGAATCAAGTGGCTCTGTGGATGATGTAAAGGAAATTTCCGTAGTTATTCTGGAACGATTTAATATTTCAGGCTGGTTATTTACTGTACCGGGAATCGTGTTGTTTATGATAATACGAAAGGTTCCAGCCATACCTGCATTATTGACAGGTGCCTTATTGGGAGGTGTATTTGCTTTGATTTTTCAACCGGAAATAATTCGATTGATTGCTGCCGAAAATGCATCTTATGCGTATCAAGGTTTTAAGGCTGTCATGATGGCACTTTATGGAGAGATCAGCATTGCCACCAGCAATGATATCGTAAATGAACTGCTATTGACCAGAGGAATGGGTGGAATGTTGAATACCATATGGCTGATTATTGCAGCAATGGTCTTTGGTGGAATAATGGAAGAAAGTGGCATGTTACAAGTGTTAGCAGAAGCAATAATTGAAAAAGTTCACCGAGTGGGCTCTTTAATTGCTTCCACAGTGGCTACTTGTATTTTCTTTAATATTACTACTTCAGATCAGTATTTGGCGATTTTAGTTCCGGGAAGAATGTATGCAGATGTATACCGAAAACGAGGATTGAAACCTGAAAATCTTAGTAGAACCCTAGAAGATTCCGGAACAGTGACTTCGGTGTTGGTTCCCTGGAACACCTGCGGGGCTACTCAAGCTTCTGTTCTGGGGGTGGCAACATTAGTATATGCACCTTACTGTTTTTTTAATATTATAAGTCCGTTCATGACCATTTTATATGGATATTTTAAAATTGGACTTACCTATTATGATGATGACGAACAATTGGCATGATTCCAAATAAGATTTCAAAAGAAGAATTAAACGAACTCCCTCTAGGACAATTTGAAGGGGAAATCTTTTTAGTGGATAAACTAGAGGACGTGGAGGAGGTTGCTGATTTTCTGATCCAGCAACGAATTTTAGGATTTGATACTGAAACTAAGCCTGCCTTCAAAAAAGGAGTTTTTAATCATGTATCCCTACTTCAACTTTCTACACCTACGCAGGCGTTTCTGTTCAGACTCAATTTGATAGGATTTCCGGATGTCATCAGAAATATCTTGGAAAAGGAATCGATCATCAAAGTAGGAGCAGCAGTGCACGATGATATTAAAGGACTTGCAAAACTGACGGACTCTTTTCATCCCAGTTCATTTTTTGATTTAAATGATGAATTGAAGAAAGTTGGATTTTTAAATGTTGGGGTCAGAAATCTATGTGGAATGGTGTTGAATATGAGAATTTCAAAATCTGAGCAGGTGTCAAACTGGGAGGCAGAAACGCTCACCCAAAAACAGCAGCGGTATGCAGCTACGGATGCATGGGGTTGTTTGGAGATTTACAAAAAATTGAAAGAAGGCGGTTATTTGGATGAACTATTTACCCGTTAGTAAATACTAATCCTTCTATTTCATCCAAGGAAGCAGTAAGTGTTTCTTCAATCCCTTTTCTGAATTCCAACCTCATCTTACAAGTAAGAGTCATTTCTTGGTTGGTGATTTGAAGCTCATTGGCTTTAATCAACTTCATCACATCGTTCATTGCTAGATACGGAAACTGGATGTTGACGGAGGATTTTAACTGCTCCTCAATAATTTCATTGTCGGCTATTGCCAGAGCCGCCGAGGACTTATAGGCTTGGATCAATCCACTGATTCCTAATTTAGTACCTCCAAAATAGCGGACTACTACAATTAAGATATTCGTCAGATTATTGGATCGGATCTGACCTAAAATTGGATCTCCGGCAGAATGGTTGGGTTCCCCATCATCATTTGCCCTGAAATTGTCATTGTCCTTGCCCAAGTTCCAGGCATAGCAATGGTGTCGCGCATCATAATACTTTTTGCGAAGTTCGTGTAGGTGCGCTTTTATTTCATCTTCAGTTTTAACCGGAAAAGCAAAGTAGAAAAATTTGCTGCTACGGTCCTTGTAAAGCCCATCACTTGTCCGCAATACTGTCAGATAAGTATCGTCGAAAGTGGATCTGTCGGCGAATTCTTGCATAATAAGTAGACTTGAAGATTGATCAAGGGTAAATTTAGAAAATTAACAAATGGGTAACCTTCCATCTGTTATAATTATATTAATTTTAGGTAGATGAAAAATTTGTTAGAATCGGAAAATAATTCCAGCAAAATTAATCCTTACCTATTTTCCTTTCAGGGGAATTCAAATGCTGCTGGAAGATTAAATTTTTGGGAGAATTGTGATCTTTTCCCACAGGGAATTCAGCGATGTTTCTGGATCTCAAATGTAGGAAAAGGAGAAACGCGCGGTAATCACGCACATTACCAAGAATCCCAGGTTTTGTTGGCGATTGCTGGAGCACTGCAAGTAGAGGTTACCAATCTGAAAGGGGAGAATTTTTATTTTGACCTAGATTCTGCGGACCAAGGTTTATACGTTCCACCTTTACATTGGGTAATTGTTCATTTTGAACCTGAAGCAGTTCTGTTAGGAATGTCTGACCGGAAATTTTCAGATGATGATTTCATAAGAGATAAAGAATATTTTGAAAGCCTACGACAAGCGGTTAAGTAATCCTTATAGCCTGCGGGTGTGTTCTTCACTTGAAGAGAAGCATGGGTACTTTTTAGTTGATTACTCCGGAGATCATAATAGGAATGTCCATTTTGAGTGGGAGAAAAAAGGAAAAGTGGTAGGAGGTATATCGTTTAGATTTTCTGATGGAATGCATGCAGTGTCATTACCAGAAGCTCCATTTGGAGGTTTTTTCTTCTATGAGAAAATCAGTTCTTCATCAATTGATAATTTCATTAAAGCGGTCTCACAGGAATTGGCTTGTATGGGAATGAAATCAATCACTATTTCTCAAGCTCCTAAACCTTATGAATTGCAAGCCGATCTGATCAACTATCTACTTTTCAAGAATGATTTCGTTCAAGAGAGACTTTTGAGTCACCATTTTTTTATAGGTAAGAAGAAAATCAAGAAACTTGCAAGAAATGAAGCTGCCCGGTTACAGTCAAAATCTAAAGCTTGTGATTGGAGAGTTTCACATGCCCCAATCTCTAATTTCAGCTTTTTGTCTGATATTAGAACCTGGAACCAGCAGAAAGGATATGATGTAACCATCGATGAAAATCGGATCGTACAACAAGTATCCCAGTTTCCAGATCGATATCATCTGATAGCGCTGAAGAATAAATCAGAAGTTCTTGGCTATACACTGTCTGTGCAGCTCACGCCTGATTCGTTTTATTATTTTTTGTCCGCATTGAATCCGAATTCCACCATCAAAAATGGAGGAGAGATTATGTTGGGCCAACTGTTTAACCTAGCAGTGGAACGGAAGGTTAATTTTATAGATTTAGGGTCTTCGGATTTAGGAAGTGAAGCCAACCATAATTTGATGTTCTTCAAAACCCGATTCTCAAATGATATCTCAAATAAAGTTACTTGGACCAGGCAGTTGATTAATGAGTGACCTATCTGATACAGTAACCGTTGTTTGTATTGCTTTTAATCATGAAAGGTGGTTAAGGGAGGCATTAGAGAGTGTGAAAATGCAAGATTATCCCAATGTACAACTGATCATCGTGGACAATGGGAGCGAAGATGAATCTGCTCAGGTCATCCGAGCCTGGGTTGGGAGTCAGGCCTGGCAAAAACCCGTCCGAACTTTGTTCATAAAGGATCCGCTGCCTTACTGCCAGCTGTTCAATCAGGTTCTGCAATCCGTCCACTCTGATTATGTAATTGATTTATCGGGAGATGATGAATTATATCCCAGTCATATTTCTAAAAGCGTTCAGCAACTTCAGCGACATCCTAAAGCTGGTTTTTCTTTCTCAGACGCATACTTGGTAACAGAGAATGGCGAGAAGCAAAGTTTTTATGCGCGTACTTCTGCGGGAGAACTGCAGAAACCAATAGTGGATGGTGATCTCTACGGGTTATTAATTAGAAGGAGTTATATATGTTCCCCAACGGTAATATTTAGAACCGTATTTCTTAAAGAGATGGGTGGATATGACCCTTCTTTGGCGTATGAGGATTTCGATGTACAGCTTCGAATGACAAGAAAACATCCTGTGGTTTTTTCAGATCATATTGGCGTGATGAAGCGGAAGCATTCAGGTTCATTCTCTGCTTCCCAATACAAAAGATATAATTCGATCATGCTGCCGAGCACCTTGAAAGTGTGCGAGAAGATTAAGAAGATGAACCAAACCGAGCAAGAGGTGCGAGCACTACGTGAGCGCATCCGCTACGAATTAAAACATGCACTATTTTCGGCAAACTTCTCTCCGGCTGAAGGTTTAATTTCTCTGGGCAAAGAGATAGGTGTCAATCCTCGGCTACTTGCACTGTACCGCCTGTGGAGCAAAATCAGACTAGATATATCGTGGTTTTACCATAAGTTGGTTTAACCAACTACGACTTCCACAAATGAACTGCGATCAGAAAAGTACCGTTGTCCTACTTCTAATATATCTTTGGCGGTAAATGATTTGAGGAAATCAAGTTTCTTTTGATAATAATCCAGCGTCAGATCAGAATGATATGCTGCTCTGAATCTGTCCATCAGGTCAAAGGAGGAACTAAATTGCTTCAGCATCTGCCCGATCATGTAGTTCCTGACTACTTCCAGCTCATCATTATCAATTGGAACGTTGCACAACGTTTCTATCTCATGATAAATTTCTTTGATTACGTCCAGATAATAGGTTTTCTGCACATCAGCACTAACTTCCCAATAATTTAAATCACCGATCTCGGACAAAGAAGAATGAATTCCATAGGTGTGACCCTTATCTTCCCGGATATTTTTGATCAATCTTGAGCCAAAGTACCCGCCTAAAATGGTATTGAACACACTAAGTGCTATAAAATCCGGATGTGATTTAGGGATAGATAGCTTCCCGATCCGGATACTACTTTGTACGGCATTTTGCCTTGGCTCATGAACACTTTGTTCAGAACTGGTTTCAGGAAGAAGTACTGAATCAGATGCGCTTCGGTTAGGTAGCTTTGCAAGCTGGTTTTGAAGAAAAAGCAACTCCTCTTCATCAAAATTTCCTGTCACAAAAATCTCCAGATTCTGCCAAAGTTGATTCTTATAGTAGAAATCAAGTAATGTTGGGTTGATGTTGTCTACATGTCTCTCTTCTACCTGGACTCCATACGGATGAAAAGCTCCAAAGAGGCATTTTCGGAACAACTGGCCGGCGCGGGAAGCAGTTTTTTCTTTTTCTAACGAAAGTGTCAGCTTTCTTTGGCTTTTCCTTTTACCAAGAATATTTTCCGGAAATACTGCCTCAGTGAATATATCTGTTAAAACTGGTAAAATAGAGTTGAAATGAGACTTTGTGCTCAATAATCCTATCCCTTCATGCCCAAAAGTCAGAATGGGATGTATTTCGGATGCATGAAAGTCCAACAGATTGGAGATTTCTTCACTGTTCATTTTAGTAGTGCCTTCCTGTAGAAGTTGCATAGTAAATGAAGAAACAAGCGTATGATCCAAAGGAAGAGAACTTCTTTGTCCCTTACCTAAGATCTCAATTTTCACAGCATTAAGACCAGGAGTGGCTATATAAAAGAACTTAGCTCCATTAGATAAAATAACTTCCAATGGGTGCAATAGTTCAAAATCCTCCGGGACTTTATATCCTGGAGCTTTTGACCTGTCAAGTATCATTATTAATTAGGAATAGTGTAAAGAAGCGAGAAACGAAGGGTTTCTGCCAAAGGATGATTTTGCTTTTGTGGTACTAAATAGGAGAAGTCAAAACCGAGTCTTTTCAGGTCAAACCCAGCTCCCATGGTGAAATACCTTCTACCTCCTTTGTTTGGATTCTCGTAGAAATAACCGGTCCGTATAGCAAAGGTCTCGTTGTATTCATACTCTACGCCAAAGGAGATCATCACTTCCTGGATCTCTTCCGGGAATCCATCGGGTGCATCAGTGAATGACCCGAACATTCCTGAGATCAACGGACGATTTGGGTCTTTGCCTTTTCCTGGTTCAATTATAAGATTTCCATCAGGATCTGTTGCCAAGGATCCATCTTCATTGGTAGCATAGATTGGAGGTGAAGGCACTAGAAGCTTATTCAGATCAAGTTCAAAGGTCAGTTTATTTACAGGATCAAGATCAATTGAATATGCCGTTCCAATCCGGAGATTTGTGGGGATATAATCCAGGTCATCCACTGAATTGTAAGTGATTTTTGGACCAATGTTAGAAATATTGACACCCCATGAGAAGTTGGCGTCCTTAGCCCCTGCAAAAACAGGCTTTGAATAGTAAAGTCCCACATCCGTTCCCACACTGATTCCTGCCTTGGCTTCATTGCCGCCTGCTGAGGAAATGTTTCCAGATAGATTTGAATAGATGAACCGTGCAGAAATCCCAAGCCCAAGATAAGATGATAATTTGCGGGAGTAAGTTCCTCCAATCGCCATATCTCTTGGATTGAACTCTCCCAATTCATTGCCACGCCCGTCTGTAAGTTGGATGTCTCCCATATCAAAATATCGAAGCTCAAATCCAAATGCAGAGACTTCGTCTATTTTGAAATATCCTGTAAGATAACTTAGTGACATATCGTTGACAAGCTTACCCAACCAAGGAGAATAGGATAGTGAAAAACCCATTTTATCGGCTACAAAAGCCAATTTTCCAGAATTCCAATATGCTGCATTCGCATCAGGGCTGGAAGCGACTCCGACGTCACCCATTCCGGAGTGGCGGGAATCGGGGGCAAAATTCAAAAATGGTACAGCTGTGGTGATTACTCTTCTACCACGGTCCTGCCCTGAGATGACTGTGCCGTTTTGAGCGTATGCTGATAAAGTAGCCACTGTAAAAACTGCAATGAGTAAGTTTTTCCTGTTTCTATTGGCCATTTTCTTCATTTAATCACGATTTTTCCGCTCGCAAATGCCACGGAATTTTCATCTTCGGGCTGAAGCGTTAATTTGTAAATATAAGTTCCTTTTGCTGGATATTTGGTTTGGCTTTGTAAAAAAAACCAAGTCAAATCCCCAATGTGAGCATCAGCTTTCACTAAACGATCACGCCTTGTAAATAGTATCCGGCCGCTGGTCTCATAAACAGTAAGTGTCAAGATTAAATTTTTACCAGTTTGGTTATGGTGCAATTCAAAATTGGCCTCAGTACTTGCAGGATTTGGATATACTTTATGCGACAGGATTTGAGCTCGGTTACTTCCTATTACTTCTATTTCTTGCTGGTATACACTTCCATTGCCCAAATTATCCCATACCTTAATAATAATGGAATTTTTTCCTTCAATCAACTCTTTAGTTGTAAACGTCAAATTTCCAGATACATACGAACTATTTTCTGATACAAATAATTCATTTACTATAACGGGAGAATTGTCATTTATTTGAATACTCAGATTTTTATCCGGGATATTTGCAGAAATATTTATTCCGCTTTCATCAAGGAAGTGTGCTTCTATCCTAAGGGAAGATGAAGGAAATAAAAAAGGTCCTTCTGTTTTTCCTCCTAACTTCACCACAATCTTAGGCCCTTCATTATCCACAAGAGAATCTACTATTTCTCCCCCAATAGTCTTCACGTTAGTTCCTGAAGCTTCCCAATCGTTATTTTCAGCGACTGCATACAGACGGATTTTGCCATTACGCACTTCTGGATCACTGTTTTTTGGAAGCATAAAACTTCCTTTAATTTTTCCGCTTTCTACTTTTCCTTCTCCTTTGAAAAGCAGTACCTGCTCTTCCATATACACTATTGCATTGCTTTCGTCTCCCAAAGTCTGGGTTACAGAAGGTTTGTCCAGAAGTTCAAGGCTATACTTTCCATTAAAATTTGGCACAATTACCCCTGTACTTGGATTGACCACTTCAGCTTCATACTCCACTTTCTGCAGAGGAGCCAGCGTATCAAGATCACTATTGGAATTTGCTGATGTTAGCGTTTTCAGTTTCACCTCATAATAAGGTGCGGACAATCTCATACTTGGATCCCCCAGCAAACTGAAATTCCTGTTCAGTGCGCCGTTCAGACTTTTGTTTTTTGTATGCCTGAATATGGAACCCAAATCCAACTGCATTTCATTTTCTGTTCTGAATACTTCCTGAAAGAAGGCTTCATTCAGTGCGAAATTCACACTACTGAATACAGGTCTCCCGGTAGTTAGTAATGCAATCGCACCTTTGTTTTCTGCAATCAGCAGTTCTTCGGCCGCTGAGCGGATAAATGGGCTGTCATGCCTTCCAAATTCACACGTAGCTGTGATCCACAATGCCAGTTGATCTTGATCTGCCCAGTTTTGAATATCCCCGACTTTAAAAATTTCCTCTGCAGCCAAGGTCGTTCCATTTCCATGGCCAACGTAATTAAGTAGGAGGGTGCCTTCGGCCAATGTCTTCTCCAATGCAGATTTTGCTTGGGTTGAAGTCTGTAATCCATTGGAGGTTTCCTGTTCAAAACGGTCTAAGTAAAGCTTCTCGATTTTAATTTCCTGATGATTGCGGTTCAGATAAGTAGCATGAGCCTCCGATTCTTTCAGGTGAATATTATTATCTCCATCATCAGCTAAAAAACTTACTTTTTGTTTCCAATCTCCTTTTTTAGCGGAAGTTTCATAGTGAATGATCTTATCCACCACGATGGATGCTTCTTTGGTATTTATTATGGGGAGCCGACCCACACCTATTTTCATTTGCTCATCCCCGGCCCGGGACTCTTCCCAACTTCCTTGCCCATAGTCAAGAAGTCCATAATAATCATCGGAACTAAATGATCTGAGCGGGTCTAAACTGTTTCTGCTTGTATAAGTCGGAACTAAATTAGGTCTTCCACCGTCTACTTTCCGATAATTGAACGTGCCTTTGCCCAACAGCAGAACATTTTTAAGTTTGTTGCCACCATGATAATGCCATGCAATAAAATTTCGGATAGCAGAGACATCAGGATTTCCATAACCGAAAGAATCATAAATATCAGCTACATAAGCCACTTCAGCGTGGACGCCCATTCCTAATTTGTGCTGGCTTAACTTCATGGCAGCAGCCGAAAGAGATCTTGGGGCAATGATCAATAGATCCGGCCAAGAGGAGCTTTCCCGAAGTATCAGTCTAGTCTCCTGCGGATTGGGAATGTCAGGCACTGAATTTTCATCAAAAACAACGAATTTCCTTCCCGTAACTTTACTTCCAGTAGAAAAATCCAATGAAATTGGTTCGTATACATCATCAATTTGCCATGCAGAAAGATTGGACTCGGGCTGTAAAGTCACTTCCGGTTCGGCTGAAGTGTAGATACCTGGAGCTATATTGGATCCAGAACTTGGCACCCCAATTCCAATGTGCTCGAAATAAGCTGAGGAATTTACGTCTGAAGACTGAAAAGACATTCTAAAGCGCGCTACACCATTGGCGGGGGGATGAAAATTTATTGACACTTCGGCCTCTCGGCCCTTTATCCCATAGATATCATTGGTGATAGCAGCAAGTGTTACATCCGCGATTTTAAGATCGTCAAAGGCTAAGGTGACAACGGATTCTTGAAGTGATTGAGCCATTACAGTACCAACGAGCTTCCAAGGTGCAGTATTTTTTGACTGCAAGGCAAGAGGATAGCCTCTTGTAACTCCTGGAGCTAATGCACGGGAGTACCAGCTCCTTCCTGAATTCAAAATGTTGTTCTCATTCTCTTTGAGCCAATACCATTGGTAGAGATCAGATGATTGAGTCGGACCTGCTGTAGCCTTTCCAGTTGAGATTCTTAACCCATTTATTTTTATACCAATAAGAAAGCTGATCGAATCTGTAAACAAATTGTGCTCATAATTTATAGTTCCAGATTCTGTCGTATAGTAGTTGTGTGGCGAAGGCAAATAGAAAAGCAAGCTTCCATTTGATTCTAAACCGGGGATTTCCTGTAGTTCTAAATGACTGCTGTCCAGTTTCTGCGGCAGCATCCCTGGAATGCCATAGAGCGCAACTTCATTTAGGCTAGCTGCTCCTAATTGCTTTGCTTGACTTTCAGAAATTTTGTAAATGCCTTCCTGAGCAACAGTAATTTTAAAAAACGTGTTTTGGGAACTAGCCTGCTTGCCAAAGCATAAAAGAAGGGGAAAAATAAAGAGTGGAATCCATTTAGGGTTCATTCCTTTTTGCCAGCATTTTCAATGATTGATAAACCAATATACATTAAGATTATCAAAGGAATACCAGCCAGTCCAAAGGCGATCAGCAATACTAATCCTATGAAGAGTAAGGCATACCTGAAAATGTTTGATGAGAATGCAAATGACTTAAACTTCAGAGCGATCAATGGAAGTTCAACCAGTAGCAATATTGCAAATACCCATGAAATGATCACAAGGGAAATTGGTGAAGTAAGCCAGGATTCTGTGGAAGGCCAATACTTAACCAAGAAAGGTATTGTACTCAGAAACAATGCATTAGCAGGAGTGGGTAATCCGATGAATCTGTCGGTTTGTCGGGTGTCTAAATTGAACTTTGCAAGTCGTACTGCGGATAAGAGTGGAATGATCAACGTAAGGTACGGTAGCCATTCTGATTCGCTTTCTACAATTGCCATTTGGTAGATCACCATTCCTGGTAACACTCCAAATGACACTAGATCTGCCAATGAATCCAGTTGTTTACCTATTTCGCTCTGGACCTTTAATAACCGTGCAGCAAAACCGTCAAAAAAATCTAAAATAGCAGCCAAAATAATGAAGTATGCTCCTGAGAGAATATTTCCATTGATTACCCAGATGATACCTATTACTCCAGCGAGCAGATTGAGCAGCGTGATGGCATTAGGAATATGAGATTTAATTTTCACCGGGCTGCATTTTTACCCACAAACGGGTTGTGAGATTTTTCGAAAGATATGGTTGTTTCAGGACCATGCCCGGGATAGACAATGGTGTCATCCGGTAGCGAAAATAATTCAGATTTAATCTTGCTCAAAAGCAACTCGTGGTTTCCTCCGGGAAGGTCAGTGCGGCCGATACTTCCATGAAACAGGGTATCTCCGGCAATGCATTGGTTCGATGCTGCATGATAAAAGACCACATGTCCGGGGGCATGTCCTGGCACAAATATGATTTTCAATACTTCATTCCCAACTTGTATTTCCTTTCCTGCCTCTAAATATTCATCTGCTTCGGATTCTTCATACTTGTTGAAACCATAATTAGGAGCGTAGACGCTTACTGATTTAAGGACTGGAATTTCGCTCCGGTGGATCTTTAGCTTTACGCCAAATGTCCGTTTTGCCCAGGCATTTCCCAGCACATGATCAATGTGACAGTGTGTATTGAGTAGCTGCGTAATCTGGATTTTATTTTTTGTAATGTAATCCAAAAGCTCCTTTTGTTCTGCAGGCTCATAGCATCCTGGGTCAATCAACGCACCTTCTCCGCTGTCATCGAATATCAAGTAGGTGTTTTCCTGAAAAGGATTGAAGGTGAAAGATTTTATATTGAGCATGGGAATAGTAAAATGGATTTTGAGCTCGTCTAAATTTTTAAACCTGCTCTCAGGCAAAATAAAGAAATATACCTTTATTTTGGGCTATGGAAATAGATTTTTTGCTGATCGGACAAGGGCTAGCCGGAACTTTGCTCGGGTACAGATTGAAGAACGCCGGACAGAAAATCCGGATCATTGATCTGCCTCAAGCCAATAAATCGAGTAGAATTGCTGCTGGTTTGTTTAATCCTGTTACGGGAAGGAAGATGGTGAAAACTTGGAAGGCAGACGAATTGTTTCCAGAGATAAACCCACTTTATCAAGAATTGGAAGTTCTTACGGGAAAGAAATTCTTTAGGGAGCAGCCAATCTACCGTCCTTTTTTATCGATAGAGGAGCAGAATGAATGGATGGGCCACAGTGCTGATCCTGCTTTTATCCCTTATTTATCTAAAATAGTTACGGTGAGCCAAAGTACGCATTTGAGAGACCAGTTTGGCGGGGTGATGCTACGCAACTCGGGTTGGTTACACGTAAATGATCTACTCGATGGTATGAGTTCGTATTTTAAAGATGAGCTTATCAATTCTGAATTTCAGGAGGGAGATCTGGTGTTTGAAGGGGGGGGGTGGAATTATGGCTCGCTAAAAGCCAAAAATTTGGTGTATTGTAATGGACTGGGATCCATGACTTCCAAATTTTTCGGGTTTTTGCCATTTGCTCCTGTAAAAGGCGAAATTTTAGAAGTAAAGCAGGAATTTTGTCCTGATTATATAGTAAATAGAGGAGTGTTTCGCGTTCATTTAGGCAATGGAATCCATCGAGTGGGATCTACTTATACGAAGCATGATTTGGACCAGGGGAATACGGATTCTGCTAAAAATGAGCTTTTAGAACGTCTTACAGATTTGGTCAAACTTCCTGTGGAGGATATTATCAGTCATAAATTTGGCATACGGCCAGCCACACGCGATCGGAAACCATTTTTGGGAAAACATCCTATAGCAGAGGGCGTTTACATATTCAATGGTTTTGGAGCAAAAGGAGTGTCATTGATCCCATTTTTTAGTAAACTTATGTTGTCATACTTACTAAAGAAGCAGCCAATTGACCGTGATGTGGACATAGCTCGGTATTTTAATTATATTTAATAACATCTTTCAGCAAGTCGAATGCGATATTACTTATTCCGGATTTTACTCTTTGCTGGGTTATGGCTCAATTCATTTTTTGCCAATGCTCAATTTGATCAAGAGCGATTTGGGAAAAATAGACTTCAGCACCAGCAATTTGAATGGCATTTTTACACTTCAAATAATTTTGAAGTGTATTATTACGACCGGGGCGGAGCAAATGCTAAAATGGCTATTGATTATTTGGAAGCTGAATTTGAGCGGTTGACGCAAATGATCGGGTATGTGGCCTACACGAAGCCGAAAATTTACATCTACAATTCCCCGGAAGAGCTGCTACAAAGCAACATTGGATTGAACAAGGAAGAATATAGTGTGGAAGGCCAAACAAATTTTTCCAGGCTTATCGCAGAAGTAGCATATAAGGGAGAGGTAGACAAATTTAAAGAAGATTTGATTTATGGTACAGTCAAAGTAATTATAGAAGAAATGCTCTACGGAGCTTCGGTGGCTGATGCATTCCAATCAAATTTAGTGAACAGTTTTCCGGAGTGGTACCTCGATGGCATTGCATTGTATCTTGCCAAAGGATGGAGTAGGGATATGGATGATTATATCCGACATTATTTCAAAGAGGATCAAAATCCTAAATTGGTGAAATTAAGAGAACGGGAAGCTGCTTTGGTCGGCCAATCGATCTGGAACTATATTTCCGAACGCTATGGACGCCGTTATGTTTCCAGCATTCTAAATCTTTCCCGGATCAATAGAAATGAAGAAAACAGTATCGCAAATACGGTTGGTCTGAACTTTAAAACTTTTACAGAAGACTGGAGGAAGTATTACACTACTATCAATACCCAGGTAAATACCACTTTTAAGGATGTAAACCCGGAAGGTGCTGTAGCCAAAACTTCGCCTCGCCATACAGGGACCATTAATGATATCAAATTTAGCCCAGATGGATTAAATGTGGCCTACGTAATCAACAATGGGGGAAGATATAAGGTACAGATCCGGGATGTTGCCAGTGGAAATGAGCGTACAATCTTGGCGGGAGGTACTGCCGTAGAAGACCAGGTGCCGAACTTTATTTCTCCTGTAATCGCATGGAGAGATTCAGCGAACCTTGCAATAGCCTCCTTCAAAAGAGGGTTTACCACCTTGAGACTCCGATCAATTGATGGTTCCAATCAGGACAAGATTTTCCTGAGAAATATCACACAGATCCTAAGCTTAGACTTCAATAGTACAGGCAAGAATATGGTTTTATCGGCTATCTCCAATGGTAAATCAGACATTTATACACTTAATGCCAGAGGAGCCGGAAAACGATTGACAAATGATTCTTTTGACGATCTGGATCCTGTTTTTCTAAATGATTCGACTATTATTTACTCCTCAAATACCACTGATTTGCCAGACTCTCTAATGGGCAAAAACTTGGAGTTAAACTCACTACCAAACTATTACAACTTATACATGGTGGAAGTAGGTGACACGGTTGTTACTACTCAGTTGACGAATATGAACAGTAAGAATATCCGTCCACGGAAGGTAAATAGTAATACCATAGTGTATTTGAGTGACCTCAGCGGAATCAATAATCTGATGAGACTCAGTGTCGGAAACCAAGTCTCTAATCAAATCTCTGCGTTCAGCAAAAGCATAGAATCATTTGATGTAAGCAGCAGGATGAACCGAATGGCTTATGCTGTGCGGGATGGGCGTGAGAGCTTCTTACTAATTGAAGGGTTCTCTAACTCGGACCAATTCACGCCAAGTACACCCCGGATCCAGCTCGCCCAGGCTAAAAGCTTGAATGAACGGCTGGCGGCAAGAAGAAGAATGGAAGAAAAAGAAAGGGGGGCAAATCAGCAAGAGGATAGTACGAAATCAGAAATACCTCTACAGCCTGAGGTTAGGCTTGATACAACCAATAGAAATTCGACTTCATCAATAGATTTAAAGAGGTTGAGCTTTGAACCTAAGAATGGAATTAACACAGAAAATTATCGGTTTGATACCATTCCCAACAACTTGTTGAATAGAGAACAGACCGCTACTGGTGCCGAAAACAAAATTAATTTATTGGAAACATTCCGTAAAAAAAGTCTTCAAAAACGTGTGACAGGTCCTAGGCAGATGGAGCCTCAATTTTTTGTCAATAATATTAATACCCGGTTTGTAGTAGACCCACTCCGTGGATTTGGCTTAGGGCTGACCGGAAAAATGACTGATTTGCTGGATAATCATTCTTTCTACGGCGGTGTAATGACCACTTTGGATTTTAGATCAGGAGGAGATATCTTTTTTGAATATGAATATCTGAAAAGCCGAGTGGATTTTAAAGCAAGGTTTGACAGACGCACGATCCGGGTATCTGAAGGAGATGTTACGTTTCAGAAATATGTGCTGACTAAAGTGGAGGCTGGGTTTTCATATCCTTTGAATGTGAATGCCAGATTTACATTGGCTCCATTCGTAGCGAAGACGCAATATTTCAACTTGAATCCCGATTCTTTAGTTTATGGACAAGATCCTAATCAAAATGAATTTACCGTCAACTATGTAGGGGGAAGGGCAGAATTTGTTTATGATCGCACGGAGCAACTAGCCTTGTATTCGCAGACGGGTTTCAAGGGCAAAATTGGTTATGTTCAATATCAATCCTTTAATCAATCTGAAAGATCCTTTGGTAATTTCTATGTGGATTTAAGGGAGTATTTTAAAATCCATAAGAATATTGTACTGGCGGCGAGATTATATGCCGGATCATTTATGGGCAAGAACCCTCAGACCTACATGGTCGGTGGGATGGACAACTGGCTGTTCAATGAATTCTATAATCCTCCATCCAATAGACCGGAATCATCTCCAATACGAAATCCAGCTGGTGTAGAAAATTCCAATATTCTTTTTGCGGATTTTGTGGATCTTAGAGGGTTTGATTACGATGAAATTCGGGGAAATAACGTGTTGACTTTTACTTCGGAATTAAGGATACCTGTATTCTCTTACCTAACCAGAGGAAATATCACTTCTAATTTCATCCGGAATTTCCAGTTGGTAGGGTTTTATGATGTTGGCTCTGCATGGGACGATGCTGCGCCATGGGAGCGTGTAAATGATCAGAATACGGAGGTCATCAACACAGAAGGCTCTCCTTTTACAATTGTACTGAATAACTTCAATAATCCTTGGCTACAAAGCTATGGTGCTGGAGTAAGGACCGTTTTGCTGAACTATTACATGAAATTTGATGTGGCACGCCCTATTCGGAATTATGAGCAAGAAGACTTAAAGTTCTATGTAACTTTGGGCATCAATTTCTAAATAAAATTTTCTTATGATCAAATCAATGACCGGCTTTGGGAACGCCGGGTTTGAGGATGAAAGCAGCATAATTCAGGTAGAAGTACGCACGCTAAACTCAAAATTTTTGGATCTCTCGATCCGAAGCCCCAGACAATTCAACGATAAAGAATTGGAAGTAAGAAATCTCGTGCAATCTATCCTGGATAGGGGAAAAGTCAGTGTGACCATTGATTTTCAGACGAAAGGTACTGCAGAGATACCGGTCAGCATTAATGAGGCCCTTTTTAACTTGTTCTACCAAAAATATAAAAACCTTGCTGAGGGAGTTGGAGAGCAATCTCAGGATCTGTTTAAGCTAGCATTGCAATCACCAAACGTGATCACGCAGTTGACCAGTGAGGATAGGGACAGTGAAGCAGAATGGAATTCCATCAAAGAGGTTTTGAGGATAGCGCTGAATAAGTGTGATGCCTTTAGACAAGACGAAGGAAGCTCACTCCACGGGAAACTTCTTGAGAATATTCAGACTATTGCCAATGGTCTTGATCAGATCAAAGCTCAGGAAGGAGAACGTAAAAATAGAATCAAGCAGAAAATCCGCAATCACTTCAATGATTGGTTGGACGAAAACACCTTCGACGCCAATCGGTTTGAGCAAGAGTTGATCTATTACTTTGAGAAGCTGGACATCACAGAGGAACTGGTGCGATTGGATACTCACCTTAAGTATTTCTCCAAATGTCTCGCAGATGAGATCAACCAAGGCAAGAAGTTAGGCTTTATCAGTCAGGAAATAGGCCGTGAAATCAATACTATTGGTTCAAAGGCCAATGATGCTGATATGCAAAAACATGTCATTCTGATGAAAGATGAGCTAGAAAAAATTAAGGAGCAGACGTTGAATGTACTGTAGATGAATGGATTTGTCCTTTGAGTTTTTTTTATAACCTCGGAGGACTTTTCTTTTTAAGTTCAACGTTAAAACCTTCGGGGTCAGAATAAGACCCCAAAGGTTAATACAGCGATCTTAGTTTAAGCGAAATCTAATGGATAAGGTCATTCTTGATCGGACTGAGCGTCCCCCGACTCTTCCAGGAATCCATTTGGGCGAATTCTTAACCACTTCTAAGGCTACTTCATCTGTTCCTCCACCAAGTTTCCTCAGTAGCTCCACATCCTGGATAGTCCCATCTGTATTTACTACAAACCGAACGATCGCCACCCCTTCTATCCCCATTCTTCTTGCTTGAGATGGATATTTTAGGTTTTGGTTTAGATACGTATACCAAGCATCCATTCCGCCCTGAAAAGCAGCCTGTACATCTACATAATCTTTGATTTCATCTGGTTTTTCTATAATCGGAGGTGCATCGATTACCACTGTAGGAATTTCTGTGGTTTCAGGTATATTAAGATCAATTACGTCGATTACAGTTTCGATCACTACATCGTTTGGTTTTTCTTCGAACACAACCGGAGTTGGAGGCGGTGGCGGTGGTGGATCCTGTATGGTGATGGGTGGGATGTCGTCATCCCAAGAATCAGCTGTGTTACTAATTTCCAACAAGGGTGAACTGGAATAAGCTTTCCATTCAAAAGCAGCTAAAGTAGAAGCTAAAGCGATAGCTAGTCCAAGATTGAAAAAGGTACCTGACCATTTCCGTAAATCTGATTTTGGGTTTTTCTTGAGTTCCATAACATTAATGTTTTAGAGATAGATATAATACTTCTCTAATAATTTAGCTTCTACAACTCGTTGATTCTAATTGGCTAACATTCTTTAACGACGTTAAAAAAAATCTAATTGATTTCAAATTGAATAGGGGGTCAAGCGGTGACTGAGTGAAATTTCGAATTAGTATGAGTGAGTAGAATAGCGTAGTTACAAACTACGCTTAGACGGTGACTGAGTGAAGTTTGTAACTTCACTCGGATATCCACATCAAATTAAAGGATGGGGAGGCGTAGTTGCAAACAACGCCTAGAACCTGGCCACTAATAAATCAACATTGATTTCAAATTGAATAGGGGGTCAAGCGGTGACTGAGTGAAATTTCGATTATTAGTATGAGTGAGTAGAATAGCGTAGTTACAAACTACGCTTAGACGGTGACTGAGTGAAGTTTGTAACTTCA